>Ga0307515_10007846_pt1 | contig 20983 bp, 10 predicted proteins | sample 17_EM_MG_FD_194513 | JGI IMG/M metagenome (GOLD analysis project Ga0307515, IMG submission 194513) | Populus trichocarpa ectomycorrhiza microbial communities from riparian zone in the Pacific Northwest, United States - 17_EM | ecosystem: Host-associated > Plants > Roots > Unclassified | place...
CGCGATCCACCAAGCTTCGGGCAGGTACATGTCCCAGGGTTTGATGCGGGTCAGCCCGGCCAGCGCCTGGTGAGCCAGTTGGCTGGCTTGCTGCAGCCGGCCGCCGCGGCGCAACGCGTCGATGCGGTACCAACGCGCCTTGACGGCCACCGCCAGGTACTCGATGCGCTCGGCCTCGTTTTCGAGTGCACACGCCTGCAGTTCGGCGTCGGCCGGTTCGGCCAGACGCAGCCCGTCAATCGCAGCCAGCAGCCGGCCGTAGGGATCACCGTGCTCGCCGAGCATCGTCAGTGCCTCGTTCAGCAGCGGCCGGGGGTCGTGCTGCAGCGCACTGGCAATGCGCGACGCGATGACCAGCCGCCGCGAGCGGGTCGGCCGGTGCACCGACTCGTCGTCGGCCGGCAGCGCCTGCTGCGCGCGGGTGATCTGGCCCAGCTGCAGCATCAGGTTGGCGCGGTGGTTGCACGCGATCGTCGCCCAGGTGCCCTGGCCCGCCTGCGAAAACATCGCCAGCGCCGCGTCGAAGTGGCGCAGGGCCTGGCCCAGGTGGCCGCCGGCGGCGTGCAGCAGCCCGAGGTGGATTTCGACCGAGCCGGCTGGCACGCCACCGACCTCACCCAGGCGCTCGCCCAGGCGCTGGGCCCGTTCGGCGTCGACCAAGGCCTCGTCCAGCCGACCCAGGTTGCCCTTCACGCCGGACAGGTTCGACAGCGTGCTGAAGGTCTCGGCCAGGTCGCCGCGGGCCTGGCTGCCGGCAATGGCGCGCTCCAGCGCCTCGACGCTGCGGGTGAGCCGACGCGCGGTGTGCAGCACATACGAAAAGTCCGACCAGAAGGCATAGGCGTCGTCGTCGCCTGGGTCTTCTGACAGGCCGGCGCGGTAAGGTTCGAGCAGGTTGACCGCATCGTCGGCGCGGCCGGACTGCGCCAGCGCAACGGCCACGTAGCGGGCGGCGCGGCGCTCGCGGCGAGCGTCATGGGCCGCGATCGCCAGCGTGCGGGCTGTGGTGGCCGCTGCCAGCGCCTCGGCAGGTTGCACCGCCATCAGCAGCGTCTGGGCCCGGGCCAACTGGGCGTCCAGCCGCTGTGCGTCGGTGCGCGCGTCGGCCAGCAGCCCGTCGGACATGGTCTGGGCGTGGTCGACGGTCTCGATCAGCAGCAGGGCCTCCAGCGTGTCGACCCGCACCCGGAAGGCTTCGTCGGGCGCGCCGGCCTCGAGCCACGCGTCGACTGCCAGGCGCCGATGCGCCAGCTCGTCGCTGCGCCGCGACGCAGCCAGCGCCTCGCGGGCGGCGGCCTCGTGCGCCCGCGCGGCCTCGCGCCAATGCTGCGCGGCCTGCCAGTGCAGGGCCACGCGCGCCGACGAGACGCCGCGCGCCGCCAGCTGCGCGGCGATCTGCCCGTGCAGCGAGCGGGCGACGGTGTCGGGCACGGCGGCGCGGGTGGCTTCGAGCACCAGGTCGTGCGCAAAAGCGTCTTCGCGCACGATGTGCGCGTCCTGCAGCTCGCGCCACGGGTCGGCCAGGTCCAGCACATGCTGGCCCAGCACCGCGGCAGCCAGCTCGATGTCGAAGTCGCCACCGGCCAGCGCGGCCAGGCGCGCCAGCCGAAGCGCCGGGGGCCGCAGCCGGTCGAGCCGGCGCTCGATCAGCCGGGCCAGCGGCGCCGGGGTCGGCAACTCGCCGGGTGACGCGGCATGGTCGTCGCGCAGCAGGGCGCGCAGGGTCTCCAGCAGGTACAGCGGGTTGCCGCCGCTGCGCCGCCACAGCGCGGGCGCCCAGACCTGCGCGTCGATGCCTGGCAGGTCCAGCGAAGCGACCAGCGTGTACACCCCTGCGGCGTCCAAAGGCGCGAGCTGGAACGGCCGCGGTGGTGGTTGTTCCAGTGCCGCCAGCGCAGCCAGGCAGGTGGCCAGCGGGGTGGGCGTGCCTGATGCAGTTGGTGCGGCCGCTTCGGTCGACTCGGCGGGCTCGGGCAGGGGCCTTGAACCGAGCAGCCACCGAACATCGCTCGACTCGGCCAGCAGCGCAGGCAGAAGTTCCAGTGTGGCGGCGTCGGCCGCGTGCAGGTCGTCGACCACGATGCACAGCGGCGCCGGCGCACCGGGACCTCTCTGCGGCCGCTGCGCCACCGCGTCCGCCAGCAGCGCCGCGGTGGCCGCTCGCAGGTGCAGCGGGTCCAGCCGGCCGGGCGGTGGGGCGCCCCACTCGGGCAGCAGGCGCGCCAGCTCGTGGCGGGCCCAGTCGGGCAAGGCGCGCGGCGCGGGCAGCGCACGCAGCAGCCGCGCGAGCAGTGCATAGGGCACCGGGGCATCGCTGGCACGGGCCCCCACGGCCACTTGTGGGCCGCGGGTGGCGGCGAAGTCACCCAGCAGCCGGCTCTTGCCGATGCCGGCTTCGCCAAGCAGCACCACGGCCGCGCCGTCGTGCCAAGCGGCTTCGAGCGCCTGCAGCTCGCGCTCGCGCCCGATCAGCCGCGGTGGCCGCAGCACCGCCGGTGGCAGCGGGCGCGGCGCCGCGTGAGGCAGTGCGCCGCCTTGCTCGATCAGGCGGGCGAGTGTGCGGGTTTCGGGCTCGGGCTCGGCGCGCAGCTCGCGCGCCAGCAGATCGACCAGCCGGGCGTAGGCCGCCAGCGCCTGCGCCCGGTCGCCGCGCAGGTAGTGCAGGCGCATCACGCGGCGATGCGCGGGCTCCTGCAGCGGGTCCTCGTCGAGCAGGCGCTGTGCATGGACCAGTGCACCTTCGATGTCACGCGCTTCTTCGAGCCGGCCAGCCATGTCGACCAGCGCCTGCACGCGGGCGCCGCGCCAGCGCTCACGCGCGGCTTGCACCCAGTCGGCCAGCTCGGCGCAGTCGCCGTAATCCAGCGTGCCCAGCAGCTCACCGTCGAAGTCCAGCGCAGCGTTGCCCAACGGCGCGGCCGGCGGCTGCAGATCGTGCTCGATGCCGTCGGCCAGGCGCAGCACATCACCCACGCTGACGAGGTCGCGCTCCGCCGTGCGCCGCAGGCGGAACAGGCGCTGGCGCAAGTTGTTGCGCGCGCCTTCGCTGTCGGCATCAGGCCAGATGCGGCTGGCGGCGCGCGAGCGGGGCACGGCCCCTTCGAGCGCGAGCAGGGCCAGCAAGGCGGCGTCGCGCCGCTGCAGCAGGTGGTGGTGGCCGTCGGGCCACTGCAGGCGCGGCAGGCCCAGCAGATGAACGCGCGGCGCGGCCTCGTGGGGCCGTGCGCCATCGGCGGCCGGCAACTCGGCGTTCATCGCGTGGTGTCCCTCCAGCGCTGCGCTTGTTGGCGCACTCTAGGACTGCGCGCGATGCAGCGTCAAGCGGGTTCCCCAGCGCTGAGGTCAACTCCGCGCCGCCTGATCAGGCGACGCGGTGGTGATTGCGTTTGACAGGCCTCAGTGTTCGCGGAACGAGCGACGGGTGGCGTTGACCAGGGGTTCGAGCAGGTAGCCGAGTGGCGTGCGCTCGCGGGTGCGGATGAACACTTCGGCCGCCATGCCGGGGTGCAGCGTCACGCCGGCCTGCGCCAAGGTGGCTGGGTCGATCGCGATGTGGACGAGGAAGTAGCCGGCGCCGGTCTGGCGATCGGCCAGCGCGTCCGCCGAGACATAGGCCACCTGGCCCGTCAGCAGCGGGGTCGAACGCTGCGGGAAGGCGGTCAGGCGGACGTCGGTCGCCAGGCCGGTGTGCAGCTCGCCGATGGCGTCGAGGCTGACGCGGGTCTCCACCAGCAGTGGGCTGCCGTCGGGCACGATGTCGAGCAGCGGGTCGCGCGGGCCGATCGTGCCGCCGGGCGTGCTGACCCGCAGGTCGACCACCCGGCCGGCCACCGGCGCGGTGATCAGCAGGCGCTGCGCGGCGTCGCCGGCGGCGCGCAGCTGCTCTTCCAGGTCGACGATCTTGGCGCTGGTGTCGCGCAGGTCGGTGCTGGCCTCTTGCGCAAAGGCTTCGCGCAGGCCGGCCAGGCGCAGCGCCAGATCGGTGCTGCGCTGGCGCGCTTTCGAGGCCTCGGCTCGGTTGTCTTCGATCTTCATCCGGTACTCGGCGACGTTGCGCTTCAGGCCGAGTACCCGTGTGCGGTTGACATAGGCCTGTGCCAGCAGCGCTTCGTTGACCGACAACTCTTCCTGCATATCGGCCAGCGCCAGGTTCACCGAGCTGTGTTCGCGCTCGCGTGCGGCGATCTCGGTGGCCACCTCATCGATCTGGCGCTGAACCAGGCGCAGCTGCGAGTCCAGCGCACTGTGCCGGGCTGTGAACATCGCGGCCTCGCGGGCCAGGGTCTCGACGATGCGCGGCTCACTTTGGCGCTGCCGATAGTCCGACGGCGGCTGCCACGTGGTGGTGAGCGCCTGCTCGGCGCTCAGGCGCGAGAGCTTGATGCGCAGCGCGTCCAGCTGGCTGCGCGTCAGGTCGAAGGTGGCGTCGATGCGCCGGTCGTCGAGCTGGATCAGCGCCTGGCCGGCCACCACCTGGTCACCCTCGCGGACCAGGATCTCGCGCACGATGCCGCCGTCGCGGTGCTGTACGGTTTTGCGGTTGCTGTCGACCTTGACGACGCCGGGGGCGACGATGGCGCCGCTGAGCGGGGCCCAGGTAGCCCAGGCGAGCAGGGCAGCGATGGTCAGCGCGATGGCGGCGCTGCCGCCGACGATCAGGCGACCCGCGCTCGCTTGCCATGCGGTGGCCAGCGCGTCATTGGGCGGCGAGGCCAGGGTGTGGGTGGTGGATGCGCTCATGAGGCCTCCGAAACCTGGTGCAGCACCGGCACGCTGCGTTCGCCGTTGGCGCTGGTGACGTCGAGAGGCACGTCATCATTGGTCGTGGTGTTGCCCTGCCGCACGCCGATGCGCTCGATGCCGCCGTCGCGCATCACGACGATGCGATCGGCAACCGACAGGATCTGCGTGCGCTGGGTGATCAACACAACGGTGGCCCCGCGGGTGCGCAGTTCGTCGATCGCCAGGCGGAGCGCTTGCTCACCGTCGCTGTCGAGGTTGGCGTTCGGTTCGTCCAGCACGACCAGTCGCGGGCGACCGCACAGGGCCCGTGCCAGTGCAATGCGCTGACGCTGGCCACCGGACAGGCAGCGACCGCCTTCGCCCACCGGTGTGTCGTAGCCCTGCGGCAGCTGCACGATCAACTCGTGGGCGTGAGCAGACTGCGCGGCTTCGACCACCGCCGCCGAGCCGACGTCGCCCAGCCGGCCGATGTTGTCCGCCACCGTGCCGTCGAACAAGGCCACGTCCTGCGGCAAGTAGCCGACATGCGGGCCCAGCCGCGCTGGTGACCACTGCGTCAACGCTGCGCCGTCCAGGCGCACTGCACCGGCGGTGGGTTGCACGATGCCCAGCATCAGCCGCGCCAGCGTCGACTTGCCTGAGCCGCTCGGGCCGACGATGGCCAGCACTTCGCCGGCGGCGATGTGCAGCGTCAGTTGGCGGATGGTGGCGCGCTGGCTGCCGGGTGGCAGGTAGACCAGGTTCTCCAGCGCGATCGCGCCGGTTGGCGCTGGCAGCTCGGTGGTCGGTGTCTGCGCGGCCAAACCCAGCAGCGCGGTGAGCCGCTGCCAAGCGGTGCGTGCCTCGACCACTTGCTTCCACTGGCCGATCAGCATCTCGATCGGCGCCAGCGCACGACCGAGGATCACGGTGACCGCGATCATCACGCCCGGCGTGGCCTGCTGCCGGATCACCAGCCAGGCCGCCGCGGCCAGCATGGCCACCTGCACTGACTGGCGGAAGCACTTGGTGATCGAGCCGATCAAGCCGCCGACGCGTTGGGTTTGCAGCTGCTGGGTCTGCAGGGCATCGCTCTGAATCTGCCACCGCGCACCCACTGCTGGCGCCATGCCCATTGCCCGCACCACCTCGGCGTGGCGCAAGGCGCCATCGGTGAAGCGACCCAGTTCACGCGATTGCTGCTGCACCTGGTTCACGCCGTTGCGAGTGCTGCGCTCATTGACCCAGGCCAGCGCCACCAACACTGCCGCGCAGCCAAGCGCCAGCAAGCCGAGCGCCGGATCGAACAGGAACACGACGCCGATGTAGACCGGCATCCACGGCGCATCGAACAGCGACACCAGGCCCGGGCCGGCGAAGAAGGCATGCAGCACCGACACGTCGCGCAGCGCGTTGGCTTGCAGTGGGCCAGGGTCGGATGCGCCGGCATCGAGCAATTGGCGCACGCAGCGACCGCCCACCTCGCGCTCGAACAGGCTGCCTGCCAACGCGAGCAGCCGACCCCGCACCCAGTCCAGCACGAACATCAACCCCAGCGCCGCGGCCGCCACCGCCGACAGCATCAACAGCGTCTCGGTGCTGCGGGCCGGCAGCACGCGGTCGTAGACCTGCAGCATGTACAGCGAGGGCACCAGCAGGGCCAGGTTCAGCACCCCACTGAACCCGGCAGCAGCGACGAACAGCCGCGCGTGGCGGCGCAGGAAGGCGTCCATGGCCGTTACGGCTCAAGGCCCGAAGGTGTAGTCGGTCAACGCCGTCAAGTCGCCATTGACCAACGCCACCATGGTCAACTCGTCGGCCGTGACCAGCGCATCAGCGCCCGATGAGTGGAAGCGGAAGATGCCGCTCTGGGTGCCGTTGTCGACCACGAACAGCACGTCGGCCCCTGTCGAGTAGGCGCTGGTGGCCGAGCCGATTTGCGCGGCGGCGCTGGCGGTGGTGATCGCACCGGCGATGTTGGCAGTGAAGATCACCAGTTCAGCGGCTGTCGAGAACCCGCCGGGCGCGGCCCGCACCGTCCCGTTGTCGACCACCGAGTCGCCGTCGCCGATGTGAATGCCGGCCTGGCTGATGCGGAAGACGTCGCCGCCGCTGCTGAAGTCGGCCACGGTGTCGCTGCCGGTCAGGCTGCTGAACACGAAGACGTCCGCGCCGGTGTAGCCGTTCAGTGAGTCGGCACCGGCGCCGCCGGTGATCGTGTCGGCACCGGCACCGCCGCTCAGGGCGTTGTCGCCGCTGTTGCCGGTGATCACATTCGCCAGCGTGTTGCCGGTGCCATTGATGTTCGCCGTGCCGGTCAGGCTGAGGTTCTCGATATTGGCACTGAGCGTGCGGGTGACCGAGCTCTGGACCAAGTCGGTGCCTTCATCCACGCCTTCGGTGGTGACATCGCCGGCGTTGTCGACCGAGTAGGTGTCGTTGCCGAAGCCACCGGCCATCGTGTCGGCGCCGGTACCGCCATTGAGCGTGTTGTTGGCCACGTTGCCGGTGATCACATTGGCCAACGTGTTGCCGGTGCCGCTGGCCGCGCCGGTGCCCGTCAGCGTCAGGTTCTCGACGTTGGCGGCCAGCGTGTGGCTGATCGCGCTCTGGACCAGGTCGGTGCCTTCCGCCGCCACCTCGGTGACCACATCGGTGCTGTTGGCGACGACGTAGGTGTCGTCACCCAGGCCACCGATCATCGTGTCGCTGCCGAGGCCGCCGACCATCGTGTCGTTGCCCTCTTCACCCTCGAGCTGGTTGTTGGCGGCGTTGCCGGTGAGCAGGTTGGCCAGCTCGTTGCCGGTGCCGTCGATCTCGGCACTGCCGGTCAACGTCAGGTGCTCGACGTTGTCACCCAGTGCCCAGGTGACCGAGGTCTGCACCAGGTCGTCGCCTTCGTCAGCGGCTTCGTTGACCACGTCGCCGGCGTTGTCGATCAGGTAGGTGTCGATGCCCAGCCCGCCGGCCATCGTGTCGGCGCCGGCCCCGCCATTGAGCGTGTTGTTGGCCACGTTGCCAGTGATCACGTTGGCCAGGGTGTTGCCGGTGCCGTTGGCCGCACCGGTGCCGGTCAGCGTCAGGTTCTCGACGTTGGTGGACAGCGTGTGACTGACCGAGCTCTTGACCAGGTCCGTGCCTTCGCTGGCGGCTTCGATCACCACGTCACCACCGTTGGCGACGATGTAGGTGTCGTTGCCCAGGCCGCCGGCCATCGTGTCGTTGCCGGCCATGCCGTTGAGCGTGTTGTTGACGTTGTCGCCGGTGATCACATTGGCCAGTGAGTTGCCGGTGCCGTTGGCGGCCGTGCCACGCAGGATCAGGTTCTCGACGTTGGCGCCGAGCGTGTAGCTGATGTAGCTGGCGACCTTGTCGGTGCCTTCGCCGGCGAGTTCGGTGACCGAGTCGGTGCTCGACTCGACGATGTACAGGTCGTTGCCGGCGCCGCCGCGCATCACAACGCCGTCGACCCCGTCGAGCGCATCGTTGCCCTGGCCACCTTCGTCCTCGTTGCCGCCTGCGCGGCCGATCAGGATGTCGCCGTTGGCCGTGCCCAGGTCGACCACCTGGTTGGGCGGCGGCGGGTTGTCGTTGTCGATGATCGAGACCACGACCTGCGAGGTGCCGACCTGTGCGTTGACCGGGCTGAACAGGTTGAGGCTGAAGGTCTCGGTCGATTCGGTCGCGACGTCGTCGAGCACGGGCATGCGCAGCACCTGGGTCGTCTCGCCCGGCGCGAAGACCAGCGTGCCCGACTGGGCCAGGTAGTCGCTGCCGTGGGCCGCCGTGCCGTTGGAGTTGTTGTAGCTGACGCTGATGGTCTGCGTCGACGGGGCGTCGAGGCTGACGACGAATTCGACATACCCACCCGCTTCGCCTGCCGATATGGCCGCAGCGGCGATGGTCGGCAAGCCGATCGTCGCGCCGTCGTTCTGCGGAATGAAGACATGGCCGCGCGCATCGGCGATGGTCGCGTTGACCGCGCCGGACAGCACCAGGTCGAAGTACTCGGTCGCCTCGGATGAGGCATCGCTGCGCAGGTCGATCACCACGGTCTTGCTCATCTCGCCCGGGCCGAAGACGAGCTTCTGGCTGGCCTGCGACTCGTAGTCCGAGCCGGCGCTGGCCGTGCCATCGGCGGTGGCGACGTTGACAGTGACCTGGCTCGTGCTGGGCTTGTCGAGCGTGACAGTGAAGGTGACCCTTGCCGCGGCCTCGTCGACGATGCCGTCGCTGACGCTCACGGCTGGCGTGCCGGTGACGGCGTCGTTGTCGACGATGCTGCCCCAGCCCGCTTGGCGGGCGATGGTGCCGTTGACGGCGCTGTACAGGTTCAGCGTCAGGAACTCGGTGTTTTCCAGCGTGCTGTTGCTCAGCACCGGGATCGTCACGATTTGGGTCGTCTGGCCCGGCACGAAGGTGAGCGTGCCTGACTGAGCCAGGTAGTCGCTGCCGTGGGCGGCCGTCTGGTTGCTGTTGTTGTAGTTGACGGTGATCGTCTGCGTGGACGGGGCACTCAATGACACGACGAACTGCATCGTGCCGTCGGACTCACCCGCCACCGCGTCGGACACGGTGATCATCGGCGAGCCGACTGTCGGTGCGTCGTTCGGCCCGATGAAGACGCGGGCGTTGGTGTCGGGCAGCGTGGCGCCGACCGGCGATGACAGCACGAGATCGAAGTACTCGCCGGGTTCGTTGCTGCCATCGTTGACGAGGTCGACCGTGATGGTCTTGCTGACCTCACCGGCGAGGAAGCTCAGCGTGTGGGTGGGCTGGGCGACGAAGTCCGACCCGGCGGTGGCGCTGCCGCTGGCCGTGGCGAAGTTGACGCTGACGGTCTCGGTGCTCGGCTTGTCCAATGCAATGGTGAAGGTGACCGTGCCATCGGCTTCATCGACCACCTGGTCGCTCACCCGCAGCACCGGCGTGCCGGTGGTCGAGTCGTTGTCGACGATGCTGCCCCAGCCGGATTGGCGGACGATCGTGCCGTTGACCGCGCTGTACAGGTTCAGTGTCAGGAACTCGGTGTTCTCCTGGGTCACGTTGTCGAGCACCGACAGCAGCACGGTCTGCGTGGTCTGCCCCGGCGCAAAGGTCAGCGTGCCCGAGACGGCGAGGTAGTCGCTGCCGTGGGCAGCCGTCTGGTTGCTGTTGTTGTAGTTGACGGTGACCGTCTGGGTGGACGGCGCGTTCAAGGACACAACGAACTGCAGCATGCCGTCGGACTCGCCCGCCACCGCGTCGGACACGGTGATCTGCGGTGCGCCCACCGGCGCGCTGTCATTGGCGCCTATCGTTGCGCGGCCATGCGCCTCGGGCAGCAACGTGCCGCCCACGACGTTGGAAAGCACCAGGTCGAAGTACTCGCGGCCTTCGGCGCTGCTGTCGTTGATCAAGTCCACGGTGACGGTCTTGCTGACCTCACCAGCGACAAAGGTCAGCGTGTGCGTGCCTGTGGCGACATAGTCCGAGCCGGCGGTCGCACTGCCGTTGGCGGTGGCGTAATCGACATTGACCGTGCCGGTGCTGGGCTTGTCCAACGTGACGTTGAAGGTCACCGTGCCGGCGGCTTCGTCGACCACCCGGTCGCTCACGCGCACGACGGGGGTGCCGGGAACGGCGTCGTTGTCGACGATGTTGCCCCAGCCGTACTGGCGCCCGATGGTGGCATTGACCGCACTGAAAAGATTCAGCGACAGGAACTCGGTGCTCTCCTGTGTTCCGTTGTCGAGCACCGGGATGCGCACCGTCTGGGTGGTCTGCCCTGGCGTGAAGGTGAGTGTGTTGGTCTGCGCGAGATAGTCGCTGCCGTGGGCCGCGGTCACGTTGCTGTTGTTGAAGCCGACGGTCACCGTCTGGGTGGACGGTGCGCTCAGCGACACGACGAATTCGAGATAGCCGTCGGCTTCACCGACGACCGCATCGGACACCGTGATCATCGGGGCGCCAACCGGCGCCGAGTCGTTGGCGCCGATGGTGGCGCGGCCATGGGCCTCGGGTGCCAGCGTGCCGCCCACCACATTCGACAACACCAGGTCGAAGTACTGGGCACCTTCTGCGCTGCTGTCGTTGATCAGGTCGACGGTGACAGTCTTGCTGACCTCGCCGGCGGCGAAGTTCAGCGTCTGAAGGGCTTCGGCAACATAGTCGGAACCGGCGATGGCGGTGCCGTTGGCGGTGGCGTAGTCGACGCTGACCGCGCCAACACTGGGCTTGTCCAGCGTGATGTTGAAGGTGACGGTGCCGGCCGTTTCGTCGACCACGCGGTCACCGATGTGCACGGTCGGCGTGCCGGGCGGGTCATCGTCGTCGACGATCGTGCCCCAGGCCGTGGGCTGAACGATCGTGCCGTTGACGGCGTTGTACAGGTTCAGTGCCAGGTACTCGGTGTTCTCCGCGGTTCCGTTGTCGGTCACCGGGACCTGCACTGTCAAGCTCGTCTGCCCTGGCGCGAAGGTCAGCGTGCCCGTCTGCGCGACATAGTCGCTGCCGTTGGCGGCCGTGATGTTGCTGTTGTTGTAGCTGACACTGACCGATTGGGCTGAGACGGCGCTGAGCGTCACGGTGAAGGTCAGGTGGCCGTTGGACTCGTCGACCACGGCGTCGGAGACGGTGATCAGTGGCCCGGCTGCGAGTGGTGCGAGGGCGGGTGCCTGGGCCGCCTGCTGGGCTGGCTGGTGCATGGGTGTGTGCCACGCGAAGCCCGCGAACGAATCGACGCCGATCGCAGCAGAGGGGAACGGCGTGCTGGTGAAGAGATCGGTCAGCACCGGGCCGCGGAACGACAGATCGCCGAGCGCCGGGATCGAGACCATTGGCACCACCTCAGTGGCGAACAGACGCGGGGCAAAGTGGTCGGCCGTGGGGCTGCCGGAGCCTTCCGAAAGCCAGCTGAACAGGGGCCGGCCGGTGGGTTCGTCCGAGTCGGTGTCGATGGGGGTGCGGCGCATGATCGACCTCCTTGTGAGTCTGAGCTGGACTCTAGGAAGGGGCCGTTACCGGGCCGTTACCCAGGCGATCGTCGCGTCGCCAATGGGGCTGCGAATGGCGTGCGAATGCAGCCGTGAAGGACTAGGGTTTCACCTAGCCCATCCCCTGTCACTGCAGAGACACTGAAGGGCTTTCGATTGTCCCTAAAATCGAACGATCGTTCTATTTTTGCCACGCCTGACGTCACCCTGAAGGGACCCCACACATGAGCGCCAGCTATGAACTTCACGGCCCGGTGGCCGTCATCACGCTGAACAATCCTCCCGTCAACGGGCTGGGCCATGCGAGCCGCCTGGCAGTGGCCGAGGGCCTGGAGCGTGCGCAGGCCGACGCCAACGTGAAGGCCATCGTCATCACCGGCGCCGGCAAAGCATTCTCGGGTGGCGCCGACATCAAGGAGTTCGGCACGCCCAAGGCGCTGGCCGAGCCGAACCTGCTGTCGCTGATCCGCTTGGTGGAACTGTGCAGCAAGCCGGTGGTCGCGGCGATCCACAGCGTCTGCATGGGCGGCGGGCTGGAGCTCTCGCTCGGTTGCCACTACCGCGTGGCCTCTGCCGGTGCCAACGTGGCGTTGCCCGAAGTGAAGATCGGCCTGTTGCCGGGTGCCGGCGGCACGCAGCGCCTGCCGCGCGTGCTGGGTGCCGAGACGGCGCTGAACATGATCGTCAGCGGCGACCCGGTCAAGAGCGAGCTGCTCGCAACGCTGCCGGGCCAGAAGCTGTTCGACAAGATGATCGACGGTGACCTGCTGGCTGGCGCAATTGCCTTTGCCACTGAGGTGGCCGACAAGCGCCCACTACCGCTGGTGCGCGACCTGAAGGTCAAGCACCCGAACCCGGATGGCTACTTCCAGTTCGCCCGCAACACCGTGGGCGCCATGGCGAAGAACTTCCCGGCGCCGCTGAAGTGCGTGGATGCGGTCGAAGCTTCGGTCGGCAAGAAGTTCGAAGACGGCCTGGCCTACGAGCGCGAGCTGTTCGTCTCGCTGATGATGACGCCCGAGTGCAAGGCGCTGCGCCACGCCTTCTTCGCCGAGCGTGCGGCCAGCAAGATCGCCGACGTGCCCGAAGACACGCCGCTGCGCGAGATCAAGAAGGTGGCCATCATCGGCGCCGGCACCATGGGAGGCGGCATCGCAATGAACTTCCTGTCGGCCGGCACGCCGGTGGTCATCCTCGAGATGAAGCAGGACGCGCTGGAGCGCGGCGTCGCGACGATCCGCAAGAACTACGAAGGCCAGGTCAAGAAGGGCAAGCTCAAGCCCGAGAAGTACGACGCCATCATCGGCCAGCTGAGCACCACGCTCGACTACGCCGCGATCGGTGACGCCGACATCGTGATCGAAGCGGTGTTCGAAGACATGGAGGTCAAGAAGGCCGTCTTCGAGCAGCTCGACAAGGTGATGAAGCCTGGCGCGATTCTGGCGAGCAACACCTCGACGCTGGACGTCAACAAGATTGCGGCCTTCACCAAGCGCCCGCAGGATGTGATCGGCACCCACTTCTTCAGCCCCGCCAACATCATGAAGCTGTTGGAAGTGGTGCGCGGCAAGAAGACCGCGAAAGATGTGCTGGCCACCGTGATGGCGCTGGGCAAGAAGATCAAGAAGACCTGCGTGGTCTCGGGCGTGTGTGACGGCTTCATCGGCAACCGCATGATCGAGCAGTACAGCCGCCAGGCCGGCTTCCTGCTGGAAGAGGGCTGCAGCCCGAGCCAGGTCGACAAGGCAGTCGAGAAGTTCGGCTTCGCGATGGGCCCGTTCCGCATGGGCGATTTGGCCGGCAACGACGTGGGCTGGTACATCCGCAAGCGCCGCTACCTTGAGAAGCCGAACCTGCGCTACTCGAAGACCGCCGACCTGCTGTGCGAGATGGGCCGCTTCGGCCAGAAGACGCAAGCTGGCTGGTACGACTATCAGGCCGGCAAGCGCGATGCGATTCCCTCGGCCGCTGTCGAGAAGATGATCGAAGACCACCGCAAGGTGGCCGGCATCACGCCGCGCCAGATCAGCGACGATGAGATCGTCCACCGCCTGGTCTTCGCGCTGGTCAACGAGGCCGCTCGCTTGCTGGAAGAGGGCATCGCGCAGCGTGCGTCGGACGTCGACATGGTCTACCTGACCGGCTACGGCTTCCCGCTGCACCGCGGCGGCCCGATGTGCTACGCCGACACCTACGGCCTGTACAACGTGGCGCAGGCGATGAAGCGTTTTGCCCAGAACCCGAACGACGACGCCGAGTTCTGGCAACCGGCGCCGCTGTTGGCGCAGTTGGTGGCTGAAGGCAAGAGCTTCAACTGATCGGTGTGATGCTCAAGCGCCTGCTGTTCATCGTGCTGGCCGCGCTGGCGCTGCTGGTGGCCGCTGTCGCGGTCAACACGCTGCGCCAGGGCTCGCACCAGCTCGACGTGCCACCCGCGCCGCCGCTGGCGGTCGACGAGGCAGGCGCGGCGACGCGCCTGGCTGAGGCGATCCGTGCACGCACTGTGTCCAGCCTGGACGATGCGGCGCAGAACACCGACCAGTTCGCGCAGCTGCACGCGATGCTGCAGGCGCGCTACCCGAAGGCGCATGCGGTAATGCAGCGCGAGGTGGTCGGTGGCTTGAGCCTGCTCTACACCTGGAAGGGCTCGGACCCGAAGCTCGCGCCGATCTTACTGATGGCGCACCAGGATGTGGTGCCCGTGTCTCCAGGCACCGAAGGCGACTGGGCCGAGCAGCCGTTTGCCGGCACCATGAAAGACGGCTTCGTCTGGGGCCGCGGCGCGTGGGACGACAAGGGCAACCTGATCGCGCAGATGGAGACGATGGAGCTGCTGGCCGCCAGCGGCTTCCAACCCCAGCGCACGATTCACCTGGCCTTTGGTGCCGATGAAGAGGTCAGCGGCGAACGCGGCGCCAAGCAGATTGCGGCGTTGCTGAAGTCGCGCGGTGAGCGGATGGACTTCGTCATCGACGAGGGCCTGCTGATCACCGACGGCATCATGCCGGGGCTGTCGAAACCAGCCGCGCTGATCGGTATCGCCGAGAAGGGCTACCTGTCTGTCGTGCTGAAGGTGCCGGCCACGCCGGGCCACTCGTCGATGCCGCCGCCCAAGGGCGAGAGCGCGATCGCGATGATGAGCGCCGCGCTGAAGCGGTTGGATGACCAGCAGCTGCCTGGCGGCATCCGCGGCGTGGCGCGCGAGATGTTCGAGACCATCGCGCCGGAGATGGGGGGCTTCAGCCGCGTCGCGTTGTCGAACCTGTGGCTGTTCGGCCCGGTGGTGCAAAAGCAGCTCGAAGCCAAGGCCAGCACCAATGCAATGCTGCGCACGACCACTGCACTGACGATGACCAGCGCCGGCAACAAGGACAACGTGTTGCCCGGCCGCGCCGAAGCGACAGTGAACTTTCGCCTGCTGCCGGGAGACAGCGCGTCTGCCGTGATGGGCCATGTGCACGACGCGGCCGAGGCCACGATGCCCGGTGCGCGCTATGAACTATCGGCGCTGCCGAATGCGAGCGAGGCCTCGCGGGTTTCACCCACGCAGTCGACCTCGTACCAGCTGATCAACAAGACGGTGCGTGAGGTGTTCCCGGGCACGTTGGTGGCACCGGGCTTGATGATCGGCGCGACCGACTCGCGCCACTTCGAGGCCATCAGCGACCACATCTACCGCTTCTCGCCGGTGCGCGCGAAGCCCGAAGATCTGCCGCGATTCCACGGCACCAATGAACGCATCTCGGCCGCCAACCTGGCCGAGCTGATCCGCTTCTACCACCGCCTCGTCAGCCAGGCCGCTGGCGCAGGCGCTTGATTCAACTTTCCCACAGGAGCCCGCCATGAGCCGAGCCGTCATCGTTTCCACCGCACGCACGCCGCTGGCCAAGAGCTGGAAGGGCGCCTTCAACATGACCCACGGTGCCACGCTCGGCGGCCATGCGGTCAAGGCCGCTGTCGAACGCGCAAGCATCGACCCCGGCGCAATCGAAGACGTGCTGATGGGCTGCGCCAACCCCGAGGGCGCGACCGGCGCCAACATCGCCCGCCAGATCGCCCTGCGCGCCGGGCTGCCGATCACCGTCAGCGGCGCCACGGTGAACCGCTTCTGCTCCAGCGGCCTGCAGACGATTGCGATGGCCGCGCAACGCATCATTGCGGGCGAGGGCGATGTCTACGTGGCCGGCGGTGTCGAAAGCATCTCGTGCGTGCAGCAGGAGATGAACACCCACATGCTGCAAGACAGCTGGCTGAAGGAACACAAGCCAGAGATCTACTGGAGCATGCTGCAGACTGCCGAGAACGTAGCCAAGCGCTACAACGTCTCGAAGGAGCGGATGGACCAGTACGGCGCCGGCAGCCAGCAGAAGGCCTGCGCCGCGCAAGCCGCCGGCAAGTTCAACGACGAGATCGTGCCAATCACCGTGACGGCCGGTGTCGCCGACAAGGTGCTGGGCCTGCGGACCAAGGAGGTCACCTGCGGCGCCGACGAAGGCCTGCGTGAAGGCACGACCTACGAATCGATCAAGGACATTCGCACGGCGATGCCCGGCGGCGTGGTGACAGCCGGCAATGCCAGCCAGTTCAGTGATGGCGCCGGTGCCTGCGCGCTGGTCAGCGAGGCTTATGCCGAGCGCAAAGGCTTGAAGCCGCTGGGCCGCTTCCTCGGCTTTGCGGTGGCTGGCTGCGAGCCCGACGAGATGGGCATCGGCCCGGTCTTCGCGGTGCCCAAGGTGCTGTCGCGCCTGGGCCTGAAGGTCGAAGACATCGACCTGTGGGAACTGAACGAAGCCTTCGCGGTGCAGGTGCTGTACTGCGCCGACACGCTGGGCATCCCGATGGACCGCTTGAACGTCAACGGCGGCGCGATCGCAGTCGGCCACCCGTACGGCGTGTCGGGCCAACGTCTGACCGGCCATGCGCTGATCGAAGGCAAGCGCCGCGGCGCCAAGCGCGTCTGCGTGACGATGTGCATCGGTGGTGGTATGGGCGCTGCTGGGGTCTTTGAAGTCCTTTGATTTCTCAGGGCCGCTGTCATGAAGATTGACCTGGCCACTTTGCGCAGTTTCTTTGCGGCCTCACCCTTCATGGTCGACCTCGGTGTCGAGCCGGTAGCTGTCGGTGAGGGCACTGTCTCGACGGTGATGTCGCTGGCCAATAGGCACCTGCAGCACACGGGCCAGGCGCACGCTGGTGTGATGGCGTCTCTGGCCGACCACTCGATGGGCGCCGCCGCACAGACGATGGCGCCCGACGGTCACTGGATCCTGACCGCCGAGTTGAAGACCAGCCTGCTGCGCCCCGGCCGCGGCGAGCGGCTGGAGTGCGAGGCGAAAGTGATCAAGGCCGGCCGCATGCTCAGCTTCACCGAGGCCGAGGTCTATGCCGTCAACGGCGACCAGCGCACGCTGGTGATGAAGGCGTCGGGCACGATGGCCGTGACGCCGATGAACCGATAGGGCGTGTTGATCAAATAGGGCTTATTGACCATGCTTCGACCGACGATCGATTTCCTGCTTTACGACTGGCTGCACGCCGACTCCCTGGTCGACCGGCCGCGCTTTGCCGACCACTCACGCGAGACCTTCGGCTCGGTGCTGGACGCCAGCGAGCGCCTGGCCCGCGAGAAGTTCGCGCCGTTCAATCGCCTGATCGACATCGAGGAGCCGCGCTTCGATGGCGAGAAGGTGATCCTGCCCCAGGCCACGCACGACGCATGGAAGGCCTTCGGCGAATCGGGCATGCTGAGCGCGGCGCAAGACTGCGAGATCGGCGGCATGCAGCTGCCGTACACAGTCGAAGCCGCGGCGAATGCCTTTTTCGCCAAGGCCTCAATTGGCATCGGCGGCAGCCTGTTGACTGTGGGCAATGCAAACCTGCTGATGGCGCATGGCACCGAGGCACAGAAGCGCGTCTTCGCCCTGAACGAGTTCAGCGGCCGCTGGTCCGGCACGATGTGCTTGTCTGAGCCGCAGGCCGGCTCCAGCCTGTCGGACGTTGTCACCCGCGCGGTGCCCGACGGCGATGACTTCGAAGCAGATCCGCTCGGCCCGCGTTTTCGCCTGACCGGCAACAAGATGTGGATCTCGGCCGGCGAGCACGAGCTGACCGAGAACATCATCCACCTGGTGCTGGCGAAGATTCCGGGCCAGGACGGCAAGCTGGTGCCGGGGACCAAGGGCATCTCGCTGTTCGTCGTGCCGAAGAAGATGGTCGACAGCGACGCGCAGCTGACCGGTGAACGCAACGATGTGGCGCTGGCCGGCTTGAACCACAAGTGCGGCTGGCGTGGCACCACCAACACGCTGCTCAACTTTGGCGAGGGCCGCTTCAAGCCGGGTGGTCACGCCGGCGCCGTGGGCTACCTCGTCGGCCGGCCCGGCGAGGGCCTGCGCTGCATGTTCCACATGATGAACGAGGCACGCATTGCCGTGGGCCTGGGCGCGGCGATGCTGGGCTATGCGGGCTACGAAGCTTCGCTGGCGTATGCACGCCAACGCCCGCAGGGCCGGCCGATGACAGAGGGTGGCAAAGACGCGGCGGCGCCGCAGGTGTCGATCATCGAACACGCCGATGTGAAGCGCATGCTGCTGGCGCAGAAGGCCTTCAGCGAAGGCTCACTGGCACTGGGCTTGTACTGTGCTCGCCTGGTCGACGAGCAGCACACCGGTGCGCCGGACGCGGCGGCAGAAGCGGCCTTGCTGCTGGAGGTGCTGACGCCGATCACCAAGAGCTTCCCGAGCCAGTGGTGCCTCGAGGCCAACAGCCTGGCGATCCAGGTGCATGGCGGCTACGGCTACACGCGTGACTTCCCGGTCGAGCAGTACTGGCGCGACAACCGCCTGAACATGATCCACGAGGGCACGCACGGCATCCAGGCGCTGGACCTGCTGGGCCGCAAGGTGGTGATGCAAGGCGGTGCCGGCCTGAAGCTGCTGGCCACGCGCATCAACGAGACGATCGAGCGCGCTGGCCATGCTGAAGGGTTGGCCGAGTTCGCGACGCAGCTTGGTGCCGCCGTGCAGCGACTGGGCGCCGCCACCAAGTCCGCCTGGGCCACCGGTGTGCCCGAAGAGGCGCTGGCCAACGCGACGCCTTACCTGCAGGCTTTTGGCCACGTGGTGATCGCGTGGATCTGGCTCGATGTAGCCCTGGCTGCGCGCGAGGCTGACGCGCCGCGCCGCGAGGGTGCGCAGGCAGCCTGCCGCTACTTCTTCGCCTATGAGCTGCCGCTGGTCGATGCGTGGCTGAAGGTGGTCACCACGCGTGAAGCGGTGTGCCGCGACATGCACGACGACTGGTTCTGAACCGACACGAGAAGGACAAGACGACATGAGCACCCCGATCCAACAACTGATGAACCTGGAAGGCCAGACCGCGCTGGTCACTGGCGGCTCACGCGGCCTCGGCCTGCAGATCGCCGAATCGCTGGGCGAAGCCGGCGCGAAGATCCTGCTGTCGTCGCGCAAGGCGGGCGATCTGGAAGAGGCCGCGGCCCACTTGCAAGCCAAGGGCATCGACACCCGCTGGGTGGCCGCCGACGCCAGCCAGCCTGAAGACGCCAAGCGTGTGGTGGAAGACGCGATGCAGCGCCTGGGCCGCATCGACATCCTGGTCAACAACGCCGGCGCCACCTGGGGCGCACCGGCCGAAGCACACCCGCTGGAGGCCTGGGACAAGGTGATGAACCTGAACATCCGCAGCCTCTTCATTTTCAGCCAGCTGGTGGCCAACGCGAGCATGATCCCGCGCCGCGCCGGCCGCATCATCAATGTCGCGTCGATCGCCGGCCTGGGCGGCAACCCGCCCGAGATGCAGACGATCGCCTACAACACCAGCAAGGGCGCGGTGGTGAACTTCACCCGAGCCTTGGCTGGTGAATGGGGCCGCCACGGCATCACGGTCAATGCGATTGCGCCGGGTTTCTTCCCGAGCAGGATGACCAAAGGCCTGCTGGAAAAACTCGGTGCCGAAAAGATGGCTGCGCATGCGCCGCTGGGCCGCTTGGGTGACGACGACGACCTGAAGGGTGCGGCGCTGCTGTTCGCATCGGCGGCCGGCAAGCACATCACGGGTCAGATCCTGGCTGTGGACGGCGGCGTGTCGGCCTTGACCGGGGGCTGAACGCTTTGGTTTCGACGAAGATTCCCTTCCCGGTCCGCGTGCCGTTCGTCGAGCGGCTGGGGCTGGAACTGCACGCTTGCGCCAACGGTGCCAGCGAGCTGCGGGTCGACCTGGCCGATTCGCACAAGAACTCGTGGGACGTGGCGCACGGCGGCGTGCTGATGACGATGATGGACGTGGCGATGGCCGTCGCGGCGCGCAGCATGAACCTGGACGGGCCGGGCGTGGCGACGATCGAAATGAAGTCCAGCTTCATGCGGCCGGCGGAAGGCCAGTTGCGTGCACTCGGCAAGCTGCTGCACCGCACGACAACGATGGCTTTTTGCGAGGCCTCGGTGGTCGATGCCGACAACCACCTGTGTGCCCACGCCACCGGCACCTTCAAATACGTGCGTGCGCTGCCAGCCAAGGGGCGACAGCTGAAGCCCTTGCAGCGCAACGATTCAGACAACACCTGAAAGGACAACAACATGACGACGATCAACCGCCAGATCCTGCTCGCCTCGCGCCCCGAGGGCGAGCCGACTGTCGACAACTTCCGCCTGGTCGAAACGCCGGTGCCGGCGCTGGCCGATGGCCAGGTGCTGGTACGCAACCACTTCTTGAGCCTGGACCCGTACATGCGCGGCCGCATGAACGACGCCAAGAGCTACGCGGCGCCGCAGCCGCTGAACGAGGTGATGATCGGTGGCACCGTCGGCGAGGTGGTTGAGTCGAAGAACGAGCACTTCAAGGCCGGTGACAAGGTCGTCGGCATGGGCGGCTGGCAGGAATACCTGGTCGTCAATGCCAGCCAGCGCGGCGTGCTGCAGAAGGTCGACACGACGCACATCCCGCTCTCGGCCTACCTCGGTGCGGTCGGCATGCCGGGCGTCACCGCCTGGTACGGTCTGGTGAAGATCATCAACCCGAAGGCCGGCGAGACGGTGGTGGTCAGCGCGGCCAGTGGCGCGGTCGGTGGTGCTGTCGGCCAATTGGCCAAGGTGCGCGGCTGCCGCGTGGTGGGTATCGCCGGCGGGCCGCAGAAGTGCGCGCAGGTGATCGAAGAACTGGGCTTCGATGCCTGCATCGACTACAAGGCCCACACGGATGTGAAGTCGCTGTCGAAGGCGCTGAAGGAAGCCTGCCCGGACGGCATCGACGGCTACTTCGAGAACGTCGGC
>Ga0307515_10007847_pt1 | contig 20981 bp, 15 predicted proteins | sample 17_EM_MG_FD_194513 | JGI IMG/M metagenome (GOLD analysis project Ga0307515, IMG submission 194513) | Populus trichocarpa ectomycorrhiza microbial communities from riparian zone in the Pacific Northwest, United States - 17_EM | ecosystem: Host-associated > Plants > Roots > Unclassified | place...
ACGTAACAATGTCAATATTTTACGATCAACAGTAGCATATCTGAATGCGACCATAAATGTGAAAGCCGAAACGCGGAACCGGAGATTGGAACCGACGGGTCTAGCCAAACCCGGCGAAACCCGCGGGTTGACGGGTACGGGTCCGGGTTTGGCCCGCCAAGAAGCTGCGGGTCGGGTTTTTGGCCGGGTCTGGAACCGAACCGACCCGTTTTTACGGTCCAAACCCGGACCGGTGGCGGGTTACCCGGACCCGTTGCTAACACTAGGGCCTGCACATTGTCGTCCAGTTGGTTCTTTTAATTGACAAGTTCATTGGCGACTGAGTTCCATTTCCAATCAACATTCTCACACTTTCAGATTAGACCTTCGACTTGTTTGCTGTGCTCATGTTTCATTTTGTGGAACCAATTGGCAACCCCATCGGGGATGTCCTCGTGCCCAACTACCGGCACATGAGTGATGAACCCTTTTCAACAGTCTCCAACATTGTCACTCCGCTGTTCAGGGATGCTGAACCCATGTAGCTGCATATCAGGGAACACGCCACTAGCCCTGGGAGCTCTCAACATACATGCCGCTTCTAAATCATCGTCCATTCAACCTCCAGCAGGGTTAAGGTGCCACGCTGCAGGTACCATGTTGGTCATTATGGTGTTTCAGTGTGGCGATAATCGTCTTGTTCGCCGTCGACACGTCATCAATGCTTGTTTGAACAACCTGTTGTCAAATCATATTGCGTTCCGGCTTGCATAAGGTGTAGGAAATGCCACTCTGGACGTTGTGTTATGAATGTAGTAGTATGGAGTACCGATAGTCTATTCTCTGTCTAAGCGAATGATGGCAAGCCTACCACCAATCCACTCACTTGTGTGGATATGCATGTTCCCCATTGTTGCCTGTATGCTCTGCTGAGCTGCACCTTATGTCAACCTTTCCTCTCGCTCCTCAGTACCCTACAAACGAAACTTCCTTAGATTATCAATCAACCTCTCGGACTTGCCAAACCTTTTCTTGCGAAACTGTTTTCACAACCTCTTAGTGAGCATCTCTGTTGACTGCCTCCTGGTGGGTTTTTGGATTGTCAAATGTACCAGCTTCTATGGACACAGCAGTGTCCCCCTATTTGAAGTTTGGTGCTCTGCTGATGACTCAAACTCAAAACAGACATTGATTGCCATCAGCATTGCGTACACGTATGGTTCGGTAGACTCTGGGTAATACACTTGTGAGAGTCTCTTCGTGCACCGACTCATTTTCAGCAGCCTATCCTAGAATTTCCATAGTCTGTGACTATGCTCTTCATTTGGCTGGTCTCAGTCCACTCGCTTCTGCTGATTTTCCTGGTCGTAATCATCTCATTTTTGAACTTGATTTGTCCTGTCATTGGGACATACTTCTGTTGTCCCCCATCTTAGTATTTCAACCTACTTCATTTTTAACCTACTTCATGCTTCAACATACCTCCTGTTTCAATGTGCTTTGTATTTCAACTTGCTTCATCTCTCAACGTGGTTTGCATTTCACCTTGCTTTGTGTTTCTACTTGCATCATGTTTCAATTTGCTTGTTGTGTGAACTTGCTTTTTGTTGCCACTTACTTGGTGTTTCGACTTGCTTCATCCTTGACTCTTTAACCTCTTTTTAACCATGTTGACTTCGCTTGTTCTGTATTTCTCCTCTCTGCCTCCTGGCATTGGCGGTGAAACGACTGATGCATTTAGGGATACGGCAATGATGCAGAATTTGACAATCAGTATGCTAAACAAACATTGGAATTTGAACATTTTTTAGATCAACTGTATGCAATTGAACTCATCTGTCAGCACATTGGAAGTTTTTTCTGGAGATCTCACATACAACAGGTCAATTAGAGGTGGACTTTGCAATTCCATCAGTGAAACATATCCAAATTCTCAAAGCCCAAGAAAATGTACAGGCCCAAGCACCCATGGGTGCCAATCTAAGTGAATAGATGGAAGATGGTTGCACATGTGGACTTGAGTAATGTTAAAAATAAGTTGCATAAAATGGATTTAGATACAGATCTAAGTACTATAGGGGCAATTTACATACACTGGCGCTTACCCTGCCTTGGGTTATATATCCCCATTCAATAATAACCATCTTGACGATAATGTTCAATTGCCCTTGCAGACCATCTTTAACCCAATCGGCCAGACAGTACATATAGACAGATATCTCGGTTGATACATACATTGGTTGAGATTGTGATGAGAATAGAGACTGAATAGATGAGTGACAAAATCATTTGACTATGAGAGCCACCATAATTACCTGGTGCACCACCATTATAACCACAGAATATCATTTTCCCAGACTGCCCAATAGTGAACTAAGGGGTGCCCAGTCTCGACACCAGCCCTCCCACATACTCCCGAAAGCCCCAGTATCAGTGAAGTCATCTATGAGATTTATTGCGAGCATTTCCAGATGCACCCAAATGCAACAGTTTGTGTCAAATCAACTGTGTGATCTGTCACCGGCAGTCACTGGTGCACCTGAAGGCAACTGTATCAGGCCACACAATATCAGGATTTGACCACCCTGGGAGCTTTATATGTCAACCCCCACATACTCCCAGGGAATTTCAACAACAGGGTTGGATTTTGCTGATATCCCAGTACCAGTAATGATACTCTCTGGTGATTTTCAGCTACTATTCATGCCAGTGCAATGAGCCTTATCTATTCTGATTTAGTGAACTACAGCCAGCAGTAATAATTATGAGGTTCTCAGTTTCGATGATGACTGCTTGGTCTAACTAATACTTGTTGGTCTATCTTGACTGTAGTTAGTGTTGTTCTGCAATATTGATATCAACTCTCTGTCATTTCCCTTGGATGGCTCAAGCCTCTAGAAATGTCACTCTATCATTCATTCCTTTTGCCCAGTTGGCAGTACATCATCTTAGATCCTACACCTCTCTGCACATTGGTATGTAAGTTTTCAAGGGACTAAAAATGTTTTATAACAGTTCACTCACCTCTGGGCAACCCTTCTATCACTTCTTTCCTGTATTTGGTTACTAGGCCATTCACTCCACCATTGTCCAAGACTATGTCTGCAATTGATTCCTTGTAGCCTTTAATCAGTGTCTGAGATACCCCACCCAGTACCAATCCATCATTCATAGCTCCCTCTGCCTGCCTGCTTGGGCTACAGATGCGATCAGCAGTCTGTAAAGGACTCTTGTTCAGGTTATCCTCATGCAAAACGTTTGTTATTCAACAAGAATTATAGTCAATCAGCAAAGAATTTGACAGCACTCTGGAAAACACTTTCACATTGAACAGTATTCCAGTATCTTGCTCTATATTATGATAAATCCTCTTAGATATGGTATGATGGTTTATCCACAATGCTGATTATTGCTTTTCTTCATACATCCACAACAGATGTATTTTTCTTTCCATAGTAAACCCAGCTGAGCATTATTCTGCTTTAGCTGTGAATTATTCAGTATCTGGTACACTAATAGCCATTTGTTATAATGTTTTTGTTTTGGTACACCATGTGCAATTGCTCATCCTGTGCACAGTTGTCTAGCATATGATGTACTCCTCGGACACAGGAACAGGCATTGCTTTCTAAGTAGTCATTCCATAATGAAAATCGTCTTTGGCTGACTCAGTGCTTTCATCCAATTTACACTTAGCCAAGTTGTAGTCACAAAAAAATGCTCTCAGTAGCATAGTCTGATAGCTACTCTGTTTTTAGGATCAATACAGGAGTCACAGCTTTCAACATGGTTACCCTCTTTGCCTTTATCAGTTTCCTCTCCCATTCCCATATTCTTTTCTCATTAACTACCAGCTCTCCCTCCGTTTCCCTCACTTCTTTCAAGTCCACACCTGTTACACCTGCTCTCTCCTTATCATTAATCTTCCCTGTTCACTGTAAATCTGATTCCTTTCTGCCATAAGGTATTTCTACTTCTCCCTGCTGAATGAATGATTTATATTTCCAGCAAATGGCACATTGTGATTGACTAACCACTCCTCATTTCCTCTTTTACCGATTCAAACCACCAAACTCAACTGTGTCCTTACAGAAAACCCCCACAACCTCTCTTCGTGGTGCCAGGTACTACAATCTACTTCAACCCTGATATTGGCAGGGTGTCCAAGATATACGAGCTGTTAACAAATCAATATCCTCCATCCACTGAAAAAGTTACAACAAATATGATCTGCTCTGACCCAATGAAAGTAGAGATGGTAACTTCCCAACTGCAAGGATTCGGGTTCCAGTTACAAGTTGCAATATTCATTCACTGGAGGAGTTCAAAATAACCTGTCTGCAGTATAATTTTGCCAGAACAATATATGTGGGAATATCAACTCAGTGGACATTGACGGACACCTGTTCAGCTACAGTCCTCAAATTTGCCAAATTGCCATTCACAGTAATTGGAATTTGGTGAATCTGAATTCATCTTTCAGATCAGAGAAGGCAGAATCTTGGGCAATTTGATTTTTCTTTGATCCAGCTGAGACCTGGCTGCAACTAGTTTCTCTCTGGGGATCAAGACCATTATAGCCTTTGGTACTCATTGAAATGTCAATTCACTGGTTTCTCTCATCTGACAGCCCAGAATGGTGCAATTGAGTTGGTGGCTTCTGAGAACTTCACAGTTTCCACTATCCAGGCTGATATTTCAATTCTTAGTTCTGTCAGAGTCTTTGGAACCTTTGGAGCTGTATTTTAGATGCAGCATGCCTTGGCACATTGCTAGCTGAATACCACTACTTCCCAGATAATTTGCTTTTCCTACTTACTAGCTCTTGTTGAAACCTCCAGCATATTGATTCCATTCTGTGCCCACTCATCTTTACCTCTAGTTGTCATATCGTGTATCTTCCTTCACTGAGTTATTATGGTGTATCACCACTACATACTTATAAATATTGATCACTTTTCCCTCTCTTCCCTATCTAACCAATTATCTCTCACCTTCTGCACTTCACTTTCTTCCACAGCTTCCACACTGAGCTCGCCATGCTTCTCTTCTTGGTCCTCCACCCAATGAATCAGTTCTTTCATACTATGTTTGCCACCTTCATTAGCAATGTGTTCTCTACATTCATTATTTCATATACCATTCCAAAGCAGTTGTATAGGCAAGTTGTAATATCCATCTAAGCTACTAGGTCCATTCCAGTGTCTGATAGGTAGAGCTGCTATCATTATAAAAATGTTTTAAAATCAGCTTATTTTATTACTGGAACATCTATAGTACTCATGAGAAATATTTGGTACTGTTTCAGAACATGAAGTATATCTGCTAGAACCAGCCATGTTGGAACTGGATCTACTAATGCTCCAACCCAATTTTCATACTGGTGCAATTCAAAATCAAAATCCTAATCTACTTTGTCAAATCAGCAAAGTGTGCAAGCTAGTAACCTGTTGCATCAAATTTACATTCCATAGTCCCTCACTTGGTAACAAAACTCCCAGAAAGTCTGTCGAAACCTAATTCATCAGTAACTCAGCACTGATATAGTGGTGGCTCCGTCATGCTCAACAATAAATCGGTGCATATGAAACCGCACTGCAATTAGTCTAACAGTTACTATGTTATTGTATAGACACTATCATTCTATTATGTAAAATTTCTGGCTCAAAGTTATATTTAAAGCTGCTATATCAAGTGAACAAGCTAGACACCAGATTACTTGCTAGAGCTATATGTTGTTCAGTGAGAACCATGGCATTGTGTTAATATTAACTCTATCACAAAACTCCATCCAGATATTGAACATTATTCAATTGTCACCTATTTTGAAAAATGGAAGAACAAATACTCGGCATGGCTATAACTGAAAAATTTCTTCTCATCTCACCATTCACTAAAGTGTTTATTTCTGGCTATGTGTATCTTAATGGAATTTCATAGTGAATTATCAGCCACATAGATGTTACAGAAAATTCTGAAATCACGCCGCATCTGGTTAATTTATAATCGGTTCAGTTGTGAACCCTTGTCAATGTCAATCTGTAGACCCCCAGTATTGCTGACCAAGACAAATACTGATTTAAATACTACTTCCTAACCATTACGCGACAATAAGACATCATTACTAAGGTTGTTCTTTCTTGATTAGGTTGTATATAATACAAGCCAGAATAAACATATACAGAATATTCTATACAAAACCATTTCCAAATACCACTACTGAATGTACCTACATCTCATAGTGACAATAACAGCACTGTATAGTATAACATACAGATACTGTATAGCAATTTGGAAAGCAGTATGACATTCCCTCAATGACCTCAATGGCTACTATTTTCTCCCACATTCAGAATCACATAGTAAAGACTTAGATACACTAATATCAGAAACCTGGAAGACATAATATCAAACCAGATTCCGATTAGGTATAAAAATTATAGCCAACATCTACAGACTGCAATTCGGCTATAATGCAGAAAATACTGCCAAAACCTGAGGATATCTATGATGAGTATTATATTGGAGAGCAATTTAACTATAATCACTAGATTGAGAAAATGCAAATGGCAATGCACTTGCAGTCCACAATTTATCTAACCAACATCCTAGTCTCTGAATAGTCATTTACTTCAGTATGAGAATCTACAGTATTCACCACCCTTTGCTTCAGGTGATATTACTACCAGTTTCAATGCAGCTAAAAGATAATCTCAATTTACAGACAAAACAATTCTGAGCAGAAGTACTGATAATAAATGTTATAATGTAACATTTGATCTCAAGTAGACCAGGTATATCGATTCTGACAGTACGTTGAATATACCTAATGCAATGGACTTCTGTTTTATTTTAAACAACAGAGATAGCTTGAAAGTCTAAATTTAACTGAATAATAATATTCCTAATTACTACCTCCTGAAAGATATTTATCTTAAATTTCACTATCAGCCAAAGCTGAACTGCTAATAGCCAATATATAATCCAGATAAAATTATAATCACCAGAAGTACTATAGGTTTTGTTGCAATTAGATGGTGTTTTCAGCATGGACAGTTCATCATAAAGACTGATAGGTGTAAACTTTATGTATTGGAAGTGAATGTCACATATGTAGTATGGAATGGATTATTATAGTCTAGTTCCACTCTATGTAGTTCGGTATACCTTTGGACAGATTTGTACAGTTCTGGGTAGCTTTGTACAGCTCCAGGAAAACTGGTATAGTATATTACAGGTTTACATATATATTTATAGCGTTTGGATATCTGAGGATAGATATCATTGTCAGGGAAAAGTCATTTCCCCACATGTAATTCACTGTAAGCTATCGAACCTCAGGTAGTCTCCCGTATGATCTATATCAGTGGAAAATGGAAATCAGCCTAGAGCCATTATACATAATGCGGATAACAAACGCATAACACTTGGTAAGCTTATGGTAGTATTTCTACCTTACCTTGTCACTTTGGTGTACTGACTAAGTGCTCTCGGGGTGATAGCTAGAGTGTTTCTGCACGACATGGCGTAATCAAGTATGCTAGATCTGCACTACTGTTCATTTGGCAGAGGCTACTTGTGCAATCACACTGTCTTGTCAGAACTCACAGTCGGTTGTCAGATTGGTTGCTGTGATCTGGTCAGAGACTCCGCATGCTGTCGCCCTGGTCTTGTCAGAGCCCATAGTCTGCTGTCAGAATCCACAGGTATAGCCGCCCTGATCATGTCAGAGGCTTCTCATGCTTTTTACCTAGTCTTGTCAGAGCCCACCGTGAGCCGTCAGTGTCTGCACATATAGTCGCCGTGATCTTGTGAGAAGCTTCTCATGCTCTCGACCTGGTCTCGTCAGAGCCCACTGTCAGCTGTCAGAGTCTGCATGTATAGTGGCCGTGATCTTGTCAGAGGCTTCTCATGCTATCGCCCCGGGCTTGTCAGATCCCACCATCAGCTGTCTAAGTCTGCCCGTATAGTCGCTGTGATCTTGTTCGAGGCGCCTCATGTTATGGTTTTGACCTTGTCAGGACTCGTGGTCGATTTTCAGAGTCTATAGATGTATTTCACAGATTGCCATTCTAATCATCATTTTAGAACCATTTATGTGTGAAATGAAATTTAGTTAGTTTTACATCCATTGAATGAGAGTAATGATCTGCCAACCGGTATATATACTATATACAAGAGCAGCTATATGACCTCATCATCCATTACTGTCTCCGGACCCCACCATGTGGCAGCAGGTGCCATTCAATCTTGACCAATCATCACATCGATACTGTCCATGTGTATATCCAGGATCTTTTCTTGCATTTAAGTTGAGATAATTTCCCATTGTTCAACTAGATCACTATATGTACCTACTCACCGTCAGATATGTGTGTCCAAAATGGTTTCTGCATACCCTTGTATGGATCCGCTTCCAAAGTCACGTGGAGGAAACTGCCACCAGACCAGTTGTCCAAGGAATCCTTTACTGCAGTTGCAGCAAGTAACAAACACTCTGGTGTCACCTTATTGGTAAAGTGGGATGTATATGGCCGTTGCGTTGAATTACGCATTGAGTTGTAGAAGATGGGTTTTGCCAACACGCCCGATAGCGAACAATGGATTGGCTGCCAATACTGACTGTATACATTTTAACATACAATTGTTCAACATCCAATCACTGATGGGATGTCATTAAGGTGAGCAACAACGGAGCGTCAACAATTTTTGGTGTTATATTTTCTCCATACAAAGGGCTGCATAGTCTCATCCATCCAAATTGATTACATAGGCTGTTTTTATAAGTAAAAACGAAAGTGACACACTTGTTGCCCCATCCTGGAAATCAGCACCAATGATGCCTCAACAATGTTTGGTGTTATGAGTCTGATAATCAAAAAAAGACTTCGTCGCTGTGACAAATACCCAAGGTATTGGCCTCATTTACAGCCAAAAATGATAGCGACAATATTGCTACTGTCTCCTAAAAGTCAGCTTCACAGGAGCGTCAACATTCCTTGTTCTTGCAACCTAGGCAATCATACTGCTGTGCAACGACATAAAGCTATAATCGAAATGTTGTCCACCTTTATGTGCAAACATAGTATTGAAGATATCGCTTCCACCTGTTGAAAATGAGCGTCAACGGAGAGTCAACCATTTTTGGACTTGCATCTTGCATAATCATAGGGTGATGTCACCGCATCATCCCATATCGATAGTAGCAGCCGCCTCCATGGGGAAAAATGCTACTGATGATATCACTACCACTGCCTACAAATGAGCGTCAATTGTAGCGTCAATGATTTCTGGTCTTGCATCATGGACAGTCAAAGTGCTGTGCATTAGCATTGACCCATAATCAATGTATCGGCCACCTCTATGGGCAAAGATGCTAGTGATGGTATCGCTACCATCTCCCAAAAATGAGTGTCTACAGAGTGTTAATGACTTTTGATCTCGCACCTTGGAGAATCGAAGGGCCATGGAATGGCGGTAACCGATAATCATTGCATCGGCCGACTCCACGGGCAAAAATGGTACAGACCATATCACTACCACCTCCTGAAAATGAGCGTCAATGTAGTGTCAACAATTTTTGGTCTTGCATCATGGACACTGAAAGTGCTGTGCATCAGCATTACCCCATAATCAAAGTGTCGGCTGCCTCTATGGGCAAAAATGCTACTGACGATATTGCTACCACCTCCCAAAAATGAGTGTCAACTGAACATCAATGATTTTTGGTCTTACTTCTTGGATAATCCAAAGGCCATTGAACAGCATTAACCAAAAATCAACATGTCGGCTCGATTTATGGGCAAAAATGCTATTTACAATATTGTGCCCATTTCCTACAGTTGAGCTTGCATTGAGCGTCAACAGTTTTGGTCGGGGCTCAATAGGCTAAACAGCAACAAACTGCTTGGCGTTGTTCCTGAATTGAGTTTTATGCGGACAGTCATGTCAATATGTCTTTTTATACAACTTCACAAATATGCATGCAATATCTTGCAGATCTGGATTTTCTTGCGTGCAGCTCTAGAGACAATATTTAAGAACCCAGATTCTACTTGACTGTAATGTGACTTTGTGCAGTCTCTCAAGTCGGATAACCCAGCTATCTAATTGTTTCCACCATGTCGGATTCAAAATCTATAAATACCTTATTGCTAGAGGATATGATATCATCCAAAAATGAATCTGTCATTGTATGTGATTTGAGCGACATTACATTTCGAATCACGTTCAAACATTGGTGTTCTTCAATGAATGTCAGCTTGACCATTCCTATTGCTTGGAATATATCTAGCAATGCATCTTTCTGGCGATGTTATTTGCATTTCGGACTTCAGGAGACCAGCCGCCCTCGCAGCATATATATTGATTGTCATCAAGTTCTTCATTATTCATCACAACATGGAATCCACTGAATGGGAAACACTTGCTGGCTAAAGCTCACAACGCAAAGTAAAACGAATTAACCAAGTCTGAAGTTGCTGAATTGAGTATTTCAACAGTCAATGAGACAGCTTTGGCCATCGTGAGGAGATAAGCAAGTCGACGAATTACAATAGTCAGTTCACAAGCGAAATTCATATTGCATGTTCAGGTTTGATCCATATCAACAGAATTGACAGACAAAACGCTCCAAACTGGCAGCTTAGGACTTTCAAACTTCCAAATATCACCAGGTCACGTGGTATTGCTACCGCATGTTAGGATTTGTTTCAGCTGATATTCGATGGAACGTTATATCAAATGAGGAGCTATGACGGTCTTATGAAGCGTTAAAATGTGGCAGATTGCGCTGTCCACAACCACAATCAGCAACATTTGCCGGAGAGAATAGTCATTGACTGTGGATGCAATTATGAAGTAATTGGCATCCCAAAATCAAGTTAGTTTTGCATTGGACGGGTGGACATCGACAAACAAACTTGCCATAATGTCAGTGATTGCTTACCAAATGAATCAAGATTGGGCATTCCGAAAAGTACAACTCACTTTCGATGAAGTTGATCACCTATTCTCTCCTTCCCAATAGGCAATTAAGAATGATAGGTCCAGGGCCTACATACTGGAGCAAGGATGGCCGTATATTTGAAGAGCTTCCTTGATGGTTTTCTGCTTACCGATGGCCATTTCCTTGAAATTACGACCGATAATGCTTCCTCAAATTACTCGATGACTCATGAGCTGCAATCAACCTTTGAGGGCTCCGGAATTGAGTGGCCTGCATTGAGGAACCACATACCATGCCAGGGGCACCTCATACAGCTGGCGTTAGGTGCGTTCATGAGCAGCCTCGGTGTGAAAGGCCACACCAAGTCTTGGGAAGCCCATGAGGGCAATTTGCAATTTGGAGAGAATCAAAGTGTAGACATTGGGATCATTCAAAGACTTCGAAAAGAGGGCAACGCTACAATCAACAAGGTATCGGCCATGAGACCTGGTATAGCAAAGATAATTGAGACAGTACGTATTTCAACATATTGTGAAAGTCCTCCAACTAACCTTCATATAGCAGAGAATGCTTGCTGAATTGATTGAACTGACACCTGGTCATCGAAAAGAGTTCATTGAATGTCAAAAAGCCAATGTCCGCCATGCGGTACGACTTATTATGGATGTGAAGACACATTGGAACTCAACTCTGGAGTTGCTTCTGCAAGCCTACCGATCACGAGAATTCACCTGCGAGTGGCGCCTGAATGAACAATTCAGTGATTCAGGGCCACTCTTCACAACACAGGATTAATTGACCATTGTCAAGTACGTCTTTGAACGTTGGAGGCCATTCTGATACTGGACCCTGTGGATGTCGAAGAGACATATGGTCACAATGCATCACCTTATCACAGTCTAAAATGACATGTTCGATCCTATCGATGGCATTATGTTAGCTTCAGGGAAGAAGAATCCTCGATGGAAGAAAGACTTGTGCTTCACCGTGAAGCTAGCGTGACAGAAGCTGTCCAATCAGTATGCTGAAGGTACTCCAATGACGGGTGTGCTTCTCATTTCAGCACATATTCTCGATCCTTTCCACAATTTGCGACTGATCAGGCTGTGGGACAAGTTAATGGTTATTGATCCTGAAGACGAGACTTCGTATACTACCCAATACCAAGAGGTATTTCTAAAGAATGTGGAGAATGAATACTGAGCCAAATACAGACATGTACCAGTCATTGAACCCGAAAGTGTCCCAAGCAAGAATCTGTTCCCATCTGCAACGTCTAGAGGAGCCGTTCAATCTTCCGTTGATCCATATGATTCGTCCGGTAAGGATGAAAAATACTTATTGCCTAACAATGTGGCTGAGACGACACCCGGATATAGCGATCACGTAGCACGCTTATTGAAGGTCGCCAGGCTCAATTCGAATTTACCACCCCAATCACCAAAGAACCGTGGGCAGATCAATTCAAATCCCTATGATTACCATTCCGACCCAATGGAGATTAGCAGTAAATTTTAGATATCGGACATCATAGACTGGTGGCAACAACAAGAGGAAATGCACTCAGTGTACGCCAATCTCTCTAATGTGGCACAAGACATTTGCTCTATCATACCACAAGCTGTTTGATCGCAGGCCTGTTTTTCCCTTGGGCAAGGTGATATCGGCTGGAGGCTGTCCATATCCAATTGCAAGACTCTTCACCAAAAAGTCATAGTAACGTAGTGTGCTGGAGCCAATACCGGGATATTGGCAGGCGGTGACCCTGCATTGGATAGAATGAACCAAGAAAACGGCTCGGAAATTAAGAGAGAGGCAGAGAGACACAAATCGCACCAAATGGCCAAGGTCCACGGCTGTTCGGAGATGTGGCAGGGCAGTCGAAACCTACGCCATACACGGAAGGACTCTCGCACTCAAAACACGCAGATGGCAGCCGTAGGATATATCTCGGATACGGAAGAGTTCGTTAAACCATCCTGGCCACTCTTGCAATAGGCTGGTAGGGCTACATTTCAATTGTCGGAAAGTGCACCTTTGGCACTAGCTTTTTCTTCAAAGGAGCCAGAGGGAGGACGAACACAAATATGAAATGTCCACAGAATCGGGAGATACAACAGTCATCCTGTCGAAAGTGATCAGGACAGCTCACCTGAATGCATTTCGGACACTGAACATTGGCTAAAGGACAATGGTGACTGGGATAATCGAAATGACAGCTAAGACGATTGTGCGGCAGATGTTCCATCTGATATGGAGCGGGAAAATGGCATCGACAATCCAGAGGGCCCAGAGCAGCGGGATATGAGTGCCGCACTAAACGTTGCCAGATCGATTCGGCCAACACAGCAGTCAAGAGACAGGCTGGAATGGTGCTGGTGATAGTCAATAAAATGGAAATGAGGTGGAAAGAAGGAATCAAGAGAAGGTATAACAGAATCGGTCAATATGTTTCACCAGCTCATTTATGTAGTTTGACCGAGAGTTTTATTTAGAAATGTACCATGGGCAAACGGTGAGCAGTCGCTTGTGACTATCGGTTGATAAACAGATGGATAGCAGCCGCAATGATTCTTTGGGCAAGATATCTAAATTTTACTAGTATGAGAGTGAACAGTGCAAGAATATTACTGGGCTTGGCTTTGCCCCAGGGCCAAGTCTCACTCTGTCAGAAAGACAACCAATAAGTTCAGATCATTATGAAAACAATGATCGTTGGCAGCAGATGTTGAATGGACGATATATTGAAACGAGCGTCAACACAGCATCAACGATTCTTGTCTTGTAAGTCTGGTAATTCAGTAGTGATTTAGTTGCTGTTAGGCATAATCTATGTATTGGCAGCTTTTATAGGCACAAGAGACCGCCACACAGTCACTGCCTTATTCTGAGAATTAGTGTCAATGTAATATATATGATTTTTGATCTTGCAAGTATGGTAATCGAATACTCATTTGGTTGCTGTTAGGCATGACCCATTCATTGGCAGCTTGTAAAGGCAAAAGAGACAGCAACACGGTCACTGCCCAATTCTGAGAATAAGCGTCATTGGAGCTTCAATGATTTTTGGTCTTGTAAGTATTGTAATTGAGTGGTAACTTGGTCGCTGTTAGGCATAACCAATGTATTGGCAGCTTTCATAGGCAACAGCGACAGCAACATGGTCACTGCCCCATTCTGAGAATCAGCGTCAATGGATCGTCATCAATTTCTGGTCTTGTAAGTATGGTAATTGAATAGTGATTTGGTTACTGTTAGGCATAACCGATGTCTTGGCGGCATTCATAGGCACAAGAAACAGCAACACGGTCACTGCCTGATTCTGACAATGAGTGTCAATGGAGCTACAACGATTTTTAGGTTTGCATCTTGGATAATCTATGTTCTGATTGGTTGCAGATATCCATTGATGAGATATTGGCAGCCTTTAGGGGCAAACACATCAGCGACACGCTCCCTGCCACATCCTGTTACTGAGAGTGAAAGGAGCGTTACCAATTTTGGTCTAGCATATTTGGTAATCAAGGCATCGCGTGGATAGTCGAGCACATAACAGAACTATTGTCCTCCTTGATACGCAAAAATACAATCTATCAAATCAAAAACCTGGATTCCAAAATAATCGATATCGCGGACTGCAAAACATGCAAAAACAAATTATAGGTTGTTGAATACATGATTTTGATATGCCACTATTGTCAATCTGCAAGAACAGGACCCTTATATGCATCTATGGATGGACACGCGGACAGCTGGCCCGATTCAGACAGGTCAGAATGTTCCCGTTGAACAGTATCTGAGTCGATGGTTCATGTGTATTGATACCCCGGACCGCCAAATTGGCAACAGTTTGGTTTGGACCCAGACCCGGACCCAAAGTGACAGTCCAGAACCCTTGCTAACACTATACCATATACTGCGTGCTACATTGTATTACACAGATAGAATTACATGCATATCACAGTAATGTCGTAAATATACTGGTCCATGAGGCTTTGTACTGCCACACCCCACATATAATATGCCTGGCCATGACAACATCAGCTACTCAATGAATTTCATGTCACAGAAGATCATTTTCCCCCGTGATTATCTATTGCTACAGTGAATAGTGCATGATGACCAGTATGTGGGGATAGCCAACATTGATATACAGAAGCAGTTACCCAGCTGACATGCTCCTGTTACACACCTCATACTTAGCAAGTGTATGAATGCTGAATAAGTCCAGTTAAGCCAAGTAGTGTGGCAGGCTGAGCAAGGGTTGCAAGACCATGAATGTGTATGAAGGCTAAGAAAGCAATACCTAAGGTGAGGCACCAAAAATCACAAAATCCAGAATGTCTCTCGACATTATATTCACAAGTTTTTCTCTGATCACAATATATGTTATATATGAAATATGCATAACTATGCATACATTTACCTCCATCAATCCATATTACAATATCCTCAATATCCATTGCACTGTTGTAAAATATTGATCCACTTTTAGTTTCATTTTCAGATATATCTTTTGCAAGATCAAATATTGGAGACATAATCAATTTGAGACTGTGAGGCAAAAGTATTGATAGTTATGTATATTTCATGTATAGAATATTTTCTAATCAGAGCAAAACATGTGGCTATAATTTTGAGGAACACCATGGATTTGGAGAGTGATACCTTGTTCAATCAAATATGTACCACCAGTCCACCAGTAAGTAGGCTTCATGGTGACTGCATATTGGAGACACTTACCTCTACATCCAGATACTAAGTACTCAGTGTAGCCAGATTATATCAGCCTCAACCATGAATGCTGCAATCCATCTACAAATAATACAGGTTTTGTGAAGCTCTTCATTTGATATTGTTCCTGAATACCCAAACTTTGAGTTAAAACAAAGATTCCAATTTTGATGTTTCAGAATCCAGTCACCTTGAATAGTGTGTGATCTACCCCCCACAAGGAATATGCATACACTTAACGTAATTGCTTATAATTCGGATCTTTCTGTCCATAGTATCCAACTAATAATATAGATCTCCCAGTATATGAACTACCACCTGAGTACTTTGATGTTATTAGTAAGATGACGATAATATCACTGGAGCAATAACTTCAAACTTTACCTGTCACAGCTTAGGTTTGCAATCAAGGAAGTTAGTACTTTCAGAAACTATGGGAAGGAATGAGTGTTAGAGAAGAGTGGAGGTGTTGGGAAATTCAGCGATGGTGTGAGAATGAGCAGTAGTGCTGGTGGGATCATTTTGTGAGATCAGGACGTTATCTCAGGTATTTCAACATCAGACAACATAGCATAATTATGCTGATAACAAGTTTTCTAATGGTGTGTAAGATCACAAGTGAAGATTTGAATTGTAAATTGGAACATGCGAAATGCTTCCTGGGTTGCAGTCATGCTGTATATACAGAGAGATTGTTTGGTGTCAGAGGATTTCCGTCGATTTTCTCATGACTTGTTCTCGTGTATAGCAAAGCAATGAACAACATTGATGTCTCTTCATCCTTGGGCTGGTCTTATTTTGAGATAGCATTCTCATTTCCAAAATCACTTACACTCTATCCTGCCTGTTACATTACCCTTTAATTCCATTTTAACTTCTTATTTTTCTAATAATATCTAATTTTTAGCTAGACAAAAGTATTCACTACCATTTTCATCAGAATGACATCAGCAAAATGTTAGATGATTTGGAAGTCAACACTGAACAACTCAGTAACTCCAAATAGCTACACCAATACTTTCTTTTGGTCCCAGATGCTCACAGACTGACCTAATGTATACTGAAATACTTTCAGGATCTCCAACTCAATGCTCCAGAAGTTGCAGAATCAAAATCAAGAATATCATAAAGGGTGAATAGTTGTCTTCAACATGCTACACAATTAAACAATTAGGATGGACAAATTTCAATGCGATTGGGACTATTGACCACATCTCCAATAATATGTAACGGCGGCACGTGACCCCGGGCCAGGTAATGGCCATTCTATATAGTCGGCTCGCCACGAGACTTAGATCTCTAGCGATAATCTTACCTATACACCTATTTACTATCACTCGAGTCCAGGTTTGCAACCGTATACCATAAATACCATACGTATGCCTATAAGGCCGAGCGCTGGCGTACATGCCCTTACACTATTAGTGCTTGTTCAGTAAACGGATACGTTTCGCTCACGGGATTCACGAGTTTTACCCCTATTCGAGGTGTCGCATACAAGTTCGCCTGAACTGACTCCGAATTGCACCAAAGGTCGAAAGAATGAATTGCATACGGTCGATTGAGACGAGTTCAAATACCGACAGCTGGATAGACCACCCATTGTCGAAGTCTGCACGATCGCCGTACCCCTAAACGCGCCACATCATAATGTCAACAATTGAGATTACAGCCTTAAAATGACATATCGAAGCATGATTACTGCAAGCACGGATATCGATCGTTTCATCAGTCAATTGAGCACCCTGATGGCAGCGGAGAAGAGTTGAGAGACCAATTCTCGCACGAGACGCGTCACCGGCAATGACGAGACTTATCACGACTACAGGCCGCGACTATTCGATCCGGCCAATGAGAGAAACCGAATACGATCGAGAGAAATCGAACACCATTCCTACAAGTCAATTGAGCGCGATCATCAGTTGGAGAACCTACAATCAATGACGCGATCTTACCCCTGAATCGGCAATACCGGTAACCGAAGGTGAAGTCAACAGACGATGCCGAGTCAGCGCATCGTGTATACCTACAGCTCTAGCGACCTCGAAGAAGCCCGCAGGACAGCAAAAACAACAAAGGCAATTGGATTAATTCCAACAATCCCGATTCCGGGAATTCAAAATCGGTCAAGTCCAATAGCTAAGCCAGTGGAGGCAGCCGTGCCAACTATAATCAGCGCCGTGGCTCTGAAACGAAGTCTGCGAAAGCCGAAAGGGAAACCGGCAATGCACTCGCTGCGGCAGCGGAGACCACAAAACCTTATATGCAATCTTGAATGAGATACAACCGCACCGAATCGCCTTAAACTCAAGAGTCATTCTGGAAGGTCGGGCTCTGATGTGAAGCCAATATCTATGTGGCACACGGAGACCTGATTCGGCGGATATCATCCATGCAGTCCTTGTATGAAATATACACGGCAACATGCAGCGAGTCAAAGTACAAATCGACTGCGGTGCAATGAGCATCTTTATATCGCCGAGCCTACTTAGGAAACTCGAGCTACCATACAAACCAGCATTCACCTCCACCCTGGCCCGGTGATGATGTATGTAGAGAGTCGAATGGCCAGACACTTGGTTCAGTATTTTGAATACCTGAAACCGGTTGACAAATCGGAGGTTTTAGTTAGTCGTCCCAATGACGGTATGCGACCTAGTCTTGGGCTTGCCATGGCAAGAAACCAGGAAATCGATTGCTGCAACAGTTGATTGACAGCCCTGCGAGCGCCAAATGGACTGCAACGGGCGATGATTCAAGAAGCAGATTGGACAAGTCCTCTGCCGTAACGCGGTGAGGTAACCAACATGGTGAGCCTTCTGCGGGTATACAACTAATCGGGGCTACTGCATTCGATCATCTCTGAGCTAGTGAGGAAGTGGTCAAGGCATTTGCCATATGACTTGGCGAATGTCAAGGGTTGCTGGGAGCATCACTGGAAGGCATCACGGTAGGTGAGAGAAACCCCAGGATGCTGAATGCGCGAGCAGCAGCAGCGGCGGTAGTTGCGGCAGAAGAGTGACACAGTGATGGTGCTTGAATGACTGCTACCGGCTCGCCGAGACACGAAGGGAGAAACTGGTCAATGGGGCTTGGTCCTATTGTGACAAACCGTCTGATCCGGCTATCCCAGGACCCCTACCCATCTCCACTCTGCCGAAGCACGCTACAAGGTTAATAAGAATAGGAACAGACATAGTTAACGTGGAGATGGTAACAGATGATGGGGGTCGCATCCCACCACAATATCAGGAGTTCACAATATCAAGATTTGTCGTATCCTCGTGAGATACAGGGACTATGTGGACGTATGCAGCAAAGATATGCCAACTCTCGCACCGCACCTATCACGGCATGCAAAGGGAATTCGTGAGGAACAACGATTCTAGCTCGAGGAGCGTAGGAAGAGAGTGAGAGGAAATGACAGGGTACCCGGCCGTGAGGAATCACACAAATTGCGTGGATCTACGAAATCTCGGAGATGCTCGACATGTTACGCAGAGCTCGGAACTTCACGAATCTGGACCTCAGGAATGCCTATCACCTCATCCATATCAAGGAAGGCGACGAGTACAAAATCGCGTTTCGCACCCGGCATGCAGTTCGAGTACCCAGTCATGCCGTTCGGGTTGACAAAAGCACCAGCTGCCATACCACGAAGCTACAACACCAATTAGAGGAGATAAGTCATCGGCAGAGCAGCGACGTTTAAAGAGAGGGATGACCCTACCGGAATGAAGGACCAAACTGCACTTAACGACAGAGAAGTCCTCCGGTGATAAATGCACCCAGAGAGCAGGGATAAGCGTACCTAGAGAAGAATCAACATACGCACCTAGCATCCGGAAGATCATAAGCCCACCTAGCGAATTCACGGCCAAAGCCCAAAGTCAGAGACAACCAGAACAGACCAAGCGAACTCCGAAAAGGCGAAAAGCAAGTCGAAACACGAAGCAAGTCAGCAATCAAAGTGAGTCAAAGAAAGGACAAAGCAAGTGGAAAAATGAGACGAAGCAAGCCAAGAGACAAGCGAAGTCGCAGACCTCCGAAATCCAGAGACGAAGGCTGCCAAAAGACGCGTCGGTCAACAAAGATCACCTAAAGTCTACCGAAGTTCTTAAATCTGCTGAAGCAAGACGGCAATCAACAACCGATTGGGGTCTAAGTCGTCGACGGAGCAACAAACTTCAGAAGGGAGGATGACCATGTCAAAATGCGTCCTACCGACAAGCCAAAAGCCCACCGGGAGGCAGTCTACCGAGACACTGAGAAGTCGACCGAGAAGTCTATCGAGAAGTCGACCAGCCAAGTCATACCGACAAGCCAAAAGCCCACCGGGATGCAATCTACTGAGACGCACTGAGCAGTCGACCGAGAAGTCTACCGAGAAGTTGACCGGCAAAGTCTACCATGTCGACCAAGATTCTTCTGAAGCCGCCTATCGAAAGCGCAACCAGAAGTCGACCATAAAGTCCACCAAGCCGGTCAGGATTCTATTGAAGCCTCCTTTCGAGAGCGCAACTATGAAGTCGACCGGATGGTCACCAAAGCGGACTTTCAAAGATGATTACCGCGTCACGCAGCATCTATGAGTCAATGCCATTTGCTAATGAATACCGGCTGCAAGATATACGCTACAGAGCATACGGAAGCAGTGCACAGAGCTCAGACAGCACAAGCGTGCTTGAACTTGGTAAGTATAACCATCTTTAGAAAAGCTCACTTGTTTGATGTCCATTAATGCGACGCGACTACACGCGATGAAATTGACCTATACGATTGACAGCTACGACCGATGCCGGCAGCGGAAGCTCCCATTGATGCCAAGTCACGAGCGGAAGCTCCACCACCCTGACAATTCCGACAATGACCTATGCCGAGATATACGAGCTACGGGAATGATGGTCGTTGGAGCATGGGTTAGGAAGTTGAGATATGGAGACGGGCTCACTTTTGGATGTTTTGTTGTTTCTCTCTTCTCTTCTTCTCTTGTTTGGATCACGGCCCAGTACAAATGGCATCGGCGTGGGTTTTTACCACCAGCCAATGCAGGTGGAGTTTCCCCGTGCACCGGATCCGCCGAAAGGTTGCCATTGAGCTGTACTGATCGGTTGTGGGACTTATGGGTTCGTACGGTTGCGTACGTAGGATGATTGTTTCATTCTTTGTTTCCCTTTCCTTTCCTTTTCTCTTGTACGGTTTATGCAGCCCAGGAGGTCTGCGCCAAAAGAGAGGGATAATGTAACGGCGGCGCGTGACCCCAGGCCGGGTAACGGCCATTCTATATAGTCGGCTCGCCACGAGACTTAGATCTCTAGCG
>Ga0307515_10007848_pt1 | contig 20979 bp, 21 predicted proteins | sample 17_EM_MG_FD_194513 | JGI IMG/M metagenome (GOLD analysis project Ga0307515, IMG submission 194513) | Populus trichocarpa ectomycorrhiza microbial communities from riparian zone in the Pacific Northwest, United States - 17_EM | ecosystem: Host-associated > Plants > Roots > Unclassified | place...
GCAAAGCACATCTCTGCGAACGTCTGGGCGATGGTGGACTTCCCTGTCCCAGCAAGGCCATTGAGCCAGAACACGCATTTGTCTTCTTCATCCCTCGACCACCGTTCGAGTTGGACAAGCACATCCCTCCTGGTCCCCTTCATGCACCCCTGTCGGTCTCCACAGAGGTATCCGGCATCGGCGGCGTGATACAGGCGACTGAGGCGGGTGAGCTCTGCCTCGTCCTGTTTGCTGATTACTACGTGTGGGTAGATAGTCTGGGTTCAGAACTTACGATGAACTTGCAGGCTTTTTCGTAGGTATCCCGTTGTAAGGAAGTCTGTGTAGACGTTAGATTTGCGGAGAGTCAACCCTCTGGAAGTGCGGACCTGGTAGTCCATCATGGCTTCGCGAATATCATCCACCAGATCATTGAGCTTCTGTGCGTTCTCGGTGTTGCTCAAGAACTGCAATATCTTTTTGAGTTGTCATTTGGTCCAGGGCTTGGCGGACATCCCCAAATTTTCTGTCAATCCCCGTGCATTAGCTTCAACTCTTGGTCTCGGAGAGGGTAAGCTTACTGGGCCAGTTCCCTTCTCCTTGTCCCTTCCTTGACGTCACCCTCAGCAGGTCCGCAGAGTGAATTGAGTGCTTCGATTCGGTATCCCAACGATTCTATCGTCTGTTTGTTGACCTTGGTTCGCTAGGAATACCGTAAGCATCACGGATTGACCGAACGATGGCGGACCGTACCTCGCAGTTGTCCAGGATAGCACAAAGCCCTCCAGCAACATATTTGAGAGGAGGGAAAGCATCTGAGGCTTCCCTCACCGCGCGAAGGGTCAATTTAGCTGCAGAAGACACGGTATGTTTCCGCTCCAAATTATCCTTGGATGTGGCGGCACCGACACGGTTAGGTCCGGGGACCGCTGGGTTGGCTGCATCGTCCGTCAGAGGTGGTGACTGAAACTGCGCGGCCCACGTACTCTCAGGCTCAGTATCCTGCAAGATGGAGGGGGTGGGTGTTCTCCTGGTATCTGACTTGGATTGAGGGCCAGCTTTCTTCCCGCCAGTATCCGCCCTTTCTTGACTGGACTCAGGGCCAGCCCGTTCGTATGCGTGCGGTTGTAGAGCCCTCTGGCTGCGTTCCTGTCTGATGGTGTAGTCGTCGCTTCCTCCAGGTTCACGTTCCAGTTCCGCCATTGACCGTGAAACAGGCGGACAATCGTCCGGTCGCGGATCGTCGTTTCCTATGCCCTCCACTGTGATAGCGGGTTCCGATTGCAAAAATATGCTCGAGTGGTTGAGTCCCTCGCCACGGACACCGGTCCCATATGTCTTTATCCTATCTCTTATATTCGATACTTTGTCCTTCGCCTTCTTCCGAAATCTAGAGAAAGACTGTCGGAAACTCATGTTGTCGCAGGATTGATGTGGAAGGATGTGGATGATAGTGCGATGGGAGGATGGTGACACGTGACGGTCGTTCGGTTCAAACCTTTGGCAATGGCAAGCGTCAAATGGCCGCCCGTTCTGAAATGCGTCACGCAGAGATCCTGGAGGTTTTCGAATTGTTACTCGTCCGCGTTTATCTTTTCATTCATAGTCCGACAGCCTACTCTCTCTCCATCTGGCTTGAACCACATTGTTCGTGGGACTTACCTGCGGTCCTGGGCTCGGGGAGACGCCCATCGTCCCATTTCGACAACTGAGACCCTATTCTTGATTTTTCAAGAAACCTCCAACCACGATGATTCAAAACATTGGAGGTGAAGTGTGCAGAATCTTATTCACATCTCAGCTCACGTCATGTGGGAGCGGTTACCTGAAGACCCCCCCCCCGAGCGTCGAACGGCCTATAAAGTCAGCAGATCAAGACGAGGGCCCCTTCCGCGTCGTACACTATGTACCACCGTCCAGTCTCAGATTCGATCCTTTCTCGTTGAGAACGAGAACTTCGGCGTGAGCTTTTTTCTATCTCTACATCTTCGGTTTCCATGGACACTCAACGGGGATGTTCAACTTGAACATTCGTTCCCTATCTTTGGTGTTGTAATTTGCAAGTGCTAGGGGCGGAGCCCAGGATATTCACTTTCTTCAGCCCGTCACCTTTACGCTAGCATCAGTGACTTGACGGTCCCCGTCTCGCTCCGAAACCCGCCTGTCCCTGCGTCCGCGTCACATCGCTGGAAACTGTTTGAGGTTCTCTCGCAACGTTCGGAATAGGTCTAACGACCCCCTTGGCTTATTTTCCGTTAATAAAGGTATTGCCCGCAACGGCGACGGTTTGCAGGAACCTCGTAGATGTCGAAAGCTGGATATTGAATACCTAAACTATGGATCTCGAGCAATAATTGATTTTCCACATATATGATACATGGCTAGTCCGACGTATGAGGATCTCAATCCGTAAGGCGTGAGCGAAGCAAAGAAGTCTGAGGTATCCAATGCAAGAAAAAGTCCCGCTTTAGTCATCATATCACCAAGCGCTTTCTTTCAGGAACCTCGAGAACGCCTCTCGACATTGATAGTGCGTAACTTCGCCCCTAGGACACAACAAACCAGAAAGTCTCAGTACATCTGTCCATTGTCCGACCAAGTATAGTACTGGGGAGAGCGGAACGGGAACCGACCTAGGAGCGTGAACCGCGATAACGCTGTTGTGCCCGATTCGCTTGTGACATTGTGGGCAGCTGTGGTGAGGCAGAAGTGAACATCAGCAAACCGGTGCTCTAGAAGGAGAACAGATAATTTCCCCAGGGAACGTGAGGGGGCAGGAAAGGCCTTGGAATCGAAGAGGAAACGCGAGTGGAATGGAGAGGAAAATTGGCAGCTCACATCCTGCTATCCACAACTTTGACCCTCCTTTCCTCGAGAACCATCAACCGGGTGCCAACATCATCCCTCCTCGCTTTCGCAATCTCTCGAATAACCTTTGTATCGAAACTCGGAACCCTCAAACTCTCGATCAAGAACTCTTTCACATCCCTGGCTTGCACCAACGGTGGAAGCAACTTTAGCGTCTCAGTCGCGTCCAGTCGCCTCGAATGCCTGCTGATTAACTGGAGCGCTGGTTGAAGGAGAGTCGCAGGCGGATGCAAGGAGAGGGTCGAACTTGTTGATGACTTAGCGGTAGATGACACCCCAGGTTGGAGATAGATCCGGAGGAGAGTGAGGAAGATTGAGGATGTTTTGGGTGACGATGGGTCAAATACCCGGCTACAATATCTGCAACCAAACTCTGAGTTTGAAGCCGGAGGATGCAAGGGCTATGCTCACTCTTCCGCTTTCAGATAGTCGTGTAACCTGTAGGCGTATATCTCCAATGCATTCTCGTGGCGACCCATGCGTCCTAACAGTATTGCCTTGGCCTCGAAAAACCCTGCGAAATTGGAACGGTCAACCCATTGAGAGGCCTCCGTGAGATGTCCCGGTCACCTTCAGACGGTAGAAGTCCAAACAGTCGATCCGTCTGATAAGTCTCCGTTGTATCGATAAAAGTCAACAACTTGGTGTACGCTTCTGATCGCGAGACTGCAGCAAACCGTCACCCGTCAGTGGACGCCAGATCCCTGCGGGGGAAATAATACCTTCAGGAGGTGTACTTCTACCGGGAGTCGCCATCTTCAGGTACAACTCTGCAAGTCGATTATGGAAAGTGACTGAATCTTCTCCCTTCTCTTCGATGAGATACTCGATGAACCGGGCACAAATCCTGGGGTCAATGGTTTCGAGAAAGTCTGCAACCTTGGGTCGAGGAAGTTCAACATCCTCAGACTGGAAAATCTACAAAAGGATGGGTTGAAGCTTGGTGCTATCCTCAGGACGAGCCAGCTCATCGAGCGTACCTCAAAAGCGATGTTCTGGTCTTGCTGAAAAACCCATCTGGCGTATTTGAAGACCTGGTCCATGTATTCCTCCCCCAACTTCTGAAGATACGTTACAGTTGGCTGGAGCTTTGCACGCATATCGGTCTCATTCTGGCTGAGGCTGAAAGCGGGTCGAAGGAGCATTCGGGTTTAGGATCCTCAACTAGTAGTGGGCGTCGCGGGACGTACTGCTGTAGTAAATCCAAAGCCTGCGCATGCATCTTCTTCCCGTTATACAGGAATATCAGCTCCGAGAATTTCTAACAGGAAAGATGCGTCAGGACCACAACCTCATCGATGGGTCAGAGGGAAGTCACCACGAACCTCTCGTTCCCTCAAAAGGGCTTCGACCTCTGACACTTCACACCAGTTTTCAATCCGACATAAAGACCCCAACAAACCAGGCATCGTCAGTAAGTACGATTTGAACAACGCCGTGTATACCACTTGCGCGAACCGGATCAACTGGTCTGGGGTCAAAGTAGTGAGTGGCATGCTTGGGATCGCTCTCAGGTCTTCCACGGTTGCCTCCGACAACGGTGAGACTTTATGAGACTGGGAGGGGGTTATGCCGAATGTTTTGAGAACGCCATCCAGTTTCGGTCGTCTATCTGTCAGATACCGACGCAGCGCATCGATGGATCGTTTGAAGTCGGCTGTGTGGGGTGTCAGAATTGCAAATGAGTCGTACTCGTAGACCTACCGGGTGAAAGTTGAGTTGATACATTTGTAGCCGGCGCAGGACTTGGGACACTCGTGACCGGAGGGGGACCGGAATTGTTTATGGCACTCGAAACGCCGAACGTTTCGAAAATTTCCATCGTCATTCTCCTTCTGGCACTGCGTCGACTAGAGATGGAAGCCGTGTCATCATCTTTTACCCTCATCAGGTTGGGAAGGTAACCTCTGAGCGAAGCAGTAGCACCCGGTGCTGGAGCGGTCGACGCCGAGGTCGAAGCTTGTTGGTCCCCGCTTTCAGTCTTCTGCGGTTCCTCCGCCGTTGCTGTCCCTTCTGAAGATTTTGGTTCAGTGATGGCTGGTGTCCCTTCGCTTGGGCCACCAAACAAGACAATCCAATCTTCCTCAGGGGTAGAAAGCCGGCCGGCAATGGACTCGGGGTAAAGCGATACAACCTTTGATGGATTCGTATCGAGTTCGATGAACATATCGATCGCGTCGTCGTACTTCCCGTTCTTGAATAACGAGACCGCATGCAATGATCGGATGAGGGCATGTCGTTGAACCTACATGATGTCAATACAGAACTTGTTGAAAAAAACACCCCTTCTACCTTGTCGGGAACAACCGCAATGTCAAGAGTATCAATTAACGACAGAGCACCCAGATAGCTTCCGGCAACGACGAGTTCATCAATCTGATCACCCCATGCCTTCATGTACACCCTCCAGATTGCGCTTCCCTGGGCAGTTACTGCAGTGCGGTCAATGGGAGTCCTGATCATATATAGTGGCGACTTTGACGAGGGAAAGGATGTTAAGAGCCGGATGAGGTAGTTCGAAGCGGCGGGGGTAACTCCAGCTGGGAGTGGAGGGAATGGGATGGTCTGGACATTGGCAAGGGAAATAGAGGATCGGACTTGCACGACGGAGGAGGGGATAAAGGAAGGTGTGACCCCATCGGTTTGTTCAGAAGGGACAGTCCCGGGAGGAAGAACGGCGAAAACATATGGGTCTATGAATGCTGGAAGGACGCCTTTTAGATGCCTGGAATGTGGTACGATAATCAACTCCCACCTGTCTCTTCTGGGGGGGCGGCCCAATCGATTCTTTCGGGTCGAGAAGGAGACCCGTCCGTATTCAAGAAATGACCAACGTCTTCGGGCATCTCAGTGACTCAATCATTCCAACTTCAGCCGGACTCACTGTCTTTGATGACGAGAACCTCAGATTCCTTGATCGTGAGGAGAGATGGCTTGGCTTTAGCACCCAGACCCAGCGTCATGTAACCGGTGAGTCCACTGAACGCGCCCATCCCTGTTGCCGTTGTGGCCGCTGGTAATGTGATATCCGCAGTGGTCATGGACTTGAGGGAGAATATCGCGTGTTCCGTGAGCGAGTACGCAAAGGCGATCGTCTCGTCATTTATGAAAGACATTGTTCTAGGTGAGTGAGGTAAAGGAACTTCCTACAAAATTTCAGTTCGGAAAAGAGCACGAACGCCGAGGATCTTACCTGAACCTCCTGTGGCTCACCATCCTTCCACGAATAGATCACGAGCTTTCTTCTGCACGCAACGACGAGATAAGATACGACTGTCGGGACCGGTATTGTTGGTGGTTTCCCCGGGGGGGAGATGTGTTGTACGGATGTGTGGATGGTGAAGGAGAAGGCGGCTTTTGCCTTGGAGAGTTGCGACGATGGTTGAAAGTCAGGGATAGGGTAAAGCGTAACGGACATGTCTACAATTTATTCAATTCCAGCGCCCCCGGAAGGCGGGGCGGACGCACCAGCAGAAAGCACGACGAGGGAGTTAACGTCCTTCAGATATCCAAGTTGTTCGACCGGTTTCTTGGAAACCGCGATTGTCTTGGTCAACGTCGCGTTACCGGTTGCATCTGAGAGTATTCCTTTCATCTCAGGCATTCGTCGATGAAGGTTTGGATAACGGACCTTGTTCATCTCCTAGTTCATACACCTGTACCGTTCCTGTGTATGTACCGATGTAGAGTTTATCGCCTGCATGCCTTATTGTTAAAACGAGACACGTGTACTCTGAAGAGAAAGCGAACCCTGTATCGCCAAGGCTTCCGGCCGTTCCTTGAAGCCATCGAGGACGACCTGCGGAGGGAGGAATGGCCCAGCCATCATGGTGGCTGAAGTCGCGATGCCGAGACGCGTGCGGCTGATCGGCTGGGTGTCTCTCCGACTCTCTCTCCCTCACGGCAGCGGCAGACCGATTCGCTGGCGCATCCAGCGGATCTGGCGGTTTCGTCGAGATGAACTCAGACGCGCCCAAGAGTAACCTGCCAAGCCTCGAGCTCCCGGCCACTGAAGAGGAGGATGACATTGGCCTCACCCCACTCACTCGCCCGGGTACCCCGTTGATTATCGGCACTAAACCACGACTACGACCCCATGAGATCCTCGTACCACCGCCCACAGGCAAGGATGATTTCCAGACGCAATGGCGGCTATCACCATCTTCCTCCGACTTGCTGGACAAAAACATCTTTACGCCAAGAACTCTCCCTCGCTCCAGGACCGTCCCTGAACCCCTGGCTACAGCTACTTCGATAAAGTTCGAAGACATTATGACCGAAGATCTAGTTTTTGAGCCAGCAAAGCTCGTTCGCCTCCGGCGCTGGATTCTGACCATCGTAATCGGTGCGTTCGCTTGATAAACTCGAAAACAGGTTCATGAACTGTACTCTAGTGAATTTTGATCTGGAACTTGGTCCCACCGTGGTGTCCGTCTTTCCCTCGTTGACCCTATCTCACGCTGAGAGAGAAAATATGTATGTGTGAAGTCCTGGATTACGACTGCCTCGGTTTAACCGGCCTGTAAAGCGCATTTTCGTCGTTCCCCGACTCCGCCCAGTTCGACCAAGGGTCACAGTCACATTCCTTCCGCATCCGAGAGACAGACCACACAAAAGATGATATCCTTCGTGACGATCGTGCTAGGCCCCTGTCGAACGACGGGTTCCTTTACGGCTATTCTCATTTCACCCAGAAGAAAGACCGGTCCTCCAAGCGTGGCTATCAACAAGTGAGTCATTTTTCATTACCTCGATGACCTTCTGACCAAGCGGATCGTAGAGATCTCTTGTACTATTATCCCGGTTCCCATACCCTACCTTGTTCACCGAACTGATCTCCGCTCTGGGCCCTGCGTTTTTAACACATGGTGGTCCCATGCTTGAAGCAGCGTGTCACAACATCGCAAGTTGGTATGCATTGCGCTCCGTTTCTTCGTGCGTGTAGCGAATAACATTAACTAAGCAAAGGCCAGACCACGAGTCAGGAACATGTGTAGAACTCGGGTTCATGGGGAACGTCCTCCACGTGGAACTTCCCGTTGGATTGGATGAACAACAAATACGAGCAATCTCATCTGCACCCGACCTACGGAAGCGTCAACCAGTAAGCGTCAAGTCATAGCTAAGATCATACCGCCCCCAACTGATTTTTCCGCAGGTATTGGCCGCCTCACCTCCTGAGCAACTACCGCCGCTGACGGTGTTCAGTGTTGCCATTCCCCATCTTTGGTCAATCTGGGAGTGCCTCATCCTCTCAGAGCCAATATTGGTTTTTGGAACCTCGCCGACTATGACCAGTCAAGCGATCTGGTGGTTACGAGATTTCCTACGTCCAGTAAGAACCCGAACACCCTCGCGTAATGCTAACTAAAAGAAGTCCAGATGCCGTTGGCGGGAGACTTTCGACCGTATTTTACCATACATGACAAAGATCACGCCGCTCTCGTTAACCAGAATGCTCCTCAAGCTGGTTTACTACTGGGCGTCACTAATCCTTTCTATGCTGGGGCCTGTAAACATTGGCCGCACCAGCTCAGCTTGGGAGATCCATCCCAGTAGGTTTATCGATGCGGAAGCAGTACTCGTTGCGAGACTCAAAAAGGTTCATAGGATGAGACACCCTTCGTTAGGAAACCAAACGCCTCTCCCTGGTCCTATACCCGGCTGGAAGACTAAAACGCATAAGCGTTACATATCGAAGGACCGAAGTTTGCTCAAGACTCTCGAACAAGCAGTGCTCAAATCAAATTCTGAAGCGCGTATGTCACAAACCTTTCTGTGAAAACCTGCTCCGTACTGAGACACTGTTCAGAACAAGAGCCAGCCCTCGCCCTCCGACGTCACTTTGCCTCGCGCACGACAGAATTCCTCGTCCCACTTAACCGATACCTCAACAGGCTCATCCCCGCTCCTACCTCTTCAATGCTTCCTACTCAGAAGATGAAGAGGTTCAACGAGAATGATTTTTTCGCGACTCTGAAGAGCCATGGGTCCCCTTTACCCTTTAAGTCGAGCAGTAAGCAAAGAGAATTCTACGAGAGGTGGTTGAAGAGTCCGGGTTTTGGAGTGTGGTTGGCGAAGCAGGAGGAGTTGGTCGAGGCCGCTTTGAGGCAGAGATAGGGGATACCTCGGCGCTATGCCTTGTATAATACATGAAGGTCTGGAGGTTAGACGATGACCGCGCGTGGTAGTGCATCGGTTCATTCGAGTCCCAGACAGCTCGCGGATAATCTAGGTTTTCTTGCCATACTTACTCTACAAGTTGTGCCGCCAGATAGGTTTATGAACGCGTGGCTGCCCCTTACACGACACGTCCCTGAGTTTGAGAATCGCTTATTTTCCACCAAACAAGTGTATTTTGTATGACGCAGCAAGGTCTGTCAGACCCCTTTGTTGGATTAATACGAGAAAACCGAAATGGGGACATACAGAACTGTATTCCCCTTGTCTCGCAAGTACATCCACCATCTATCGTTTGCCATCCCAATACATGATTAAGCGAACAGAGGGTAATATACCAAAATGCCAGGTGCTCTCGTCCGTGGACAGGAAACAAACCGAACAGAAGCAGAGTCCAAGCCTCGTCACGCAGAATTTCGTATCGCTTGCTTGATGGTACTCCGTTCGGATAGTAATCCGAATATCTGCCAACGCTGGTCCCGAACCTCCCGACCTTGAGGAAGATGGTCCTCGTCGGCGCTGTCGGTGTCCCCGAGAGCAAATCGTAGTGCTGCGGCGGACTTGTAAGGAAGAACGGCGGGGTATATGGTGAAAAGACTATCGAATGCGGAAGCGGTCAGAACGTGACTGCGGTGGTTTGTCGTGGACGGGGTGATTGAAGTGATTGCTTGGGATGTGGTCGTGAGAGTGATAGCCTGCATTATCATCTGTTTTATTTTCGTCTTGTGCGCGGTCAGCGTCCTGGGTGGGTTTGAGACTTACGGGGTTCATGGACATACCTCGAAGGCGAGCATCAATAATGAGGCGGCTTGCTTTGAAGGTGCTGACAGGTTGTTTTGCGCTGATATCAGGTTCATACGGTCCCAGACATGTTGAAGTGTTGGCGCTCTGGTCACAGATGCAAGATGTAGCGGTGATCGTGTACCGGGTGGTTCTGTCCACATGAGTTCAGCGACCGGCCAGTCAGCACATAGGGTCAAGTCTCACCAGTCTTCTCAGGAACCAACATAACCCCTTGCTCTTGGGATATCTCGTCCTGGAAACCCCGAAGAGGTCGAGGTATGCTCGGTGTACCATCTTCATACGTTTTGACGCGTTCTCTTTCCCTCCTCCCAATACTCAGCGTCCACTTCTTTAGCCTGGTAGATCTCAGAGTGTTCTGATCTGATCCATCGAGTGACTGGTAAGGCAACGTCCTCCTTCGTTTACGAGGTGCAGGTTTGGGCGGCGGGGGTGGGGCGGGTGGTTGCGGTTTGGTGTGCGAGGTGATGTCGAAGAGAGATATCACAAGTGAGTTGTGCAATTGTACTGTACGGAAGCGTATTGGGGTGAGCACGTGAGTCGCGTTCAGATAAAGAGGGGGAGGACGCACGCAGATGTGGCGTGTCCAAGCAGTCCCGCATTTGGTCTTCGAATTCCTGCCGAGATATCAGAGCTTTCAGGTAGAGCTGAAAAGAGCTGAAGTAAATGGGCCCCTTGTCGCCCAGAGCGATCGTGAGCTGACTTTTGATGTTACCGGTCGAGGTAAGCGACATGGTAAGAGGAAAGATGGAGTGATCGACACGATCACGGTTCGGCGGCCTCTTCCGCTGTTCCGACCATCTGGTATATGCGGAAGGCGTCTATGACCTCCTTTGGACGAACGGCGACGCCGCCCCCCCACGGATTTGGAGTTGAACTTTGGGCGGCCGCGAATCCTCCACGGCTTTGCAGCACCCTGAAAATTATCACATCGTTATTTAGGATGCCGCCAAAGACGTGGTTCAATCTTAGAGGGTCCTGTCCGGTCCGCGGATCCTCCCCCTCCCCAGGACAGACATGGCTTCGACCTCAGCGACTGCCACCACTTTGCTCCCTCTCTAAACCGTGTGTAAAACCGTCAGGAAGGGCGACCCTGCAAAAGCCCTCGTAAGGAGGGAAAATGCACCTGTACCGAAGAAAATACCAAAGGGATGCGTACCGGTCAAGGACTCCTTGCATCGACTTTCTGCATATCTAAACCTGCTTCGTCGACAGCAGGTTCAAACTGATTTGATCAACCCCAACTCGTTCTTCAAACTGATGCGAACGGAAGCCCACGGTTCAACCCAAAGCCATGGATCAGGTGTTTGGGTCGATTCCTGTGGCAGAGTCGCTCAAGAGCGGCCAAGCCGGAGGGTATTTCTTCGAATGAAGCTACCGGAATCGCTAGGAGTATATGCGGTACAGTTCGCCAAGGTACTCGAGTGTAAGGTATATGATAGCACTTCGGGAAAGAACGACCCGAGTCCCAAAAGAGTCTGGGCGTCGAAGAGGACCGTCTGTATTAACCGTTGATCCAGAACCCTCCTTCCCAAAAATTCGATGTCTTCCTTGAAACAGTCGGGCACCCGTACGTTCTGTTGTTCACCGGTCGCCCATGGCGAGGTCTACCTTGCTTCGAATTATTATCTCGGTTCGGCAGTAGCATCGCATAACCCACCATGTTTAAGTTTCTACCGTCATCTGTGAACTTCTTGTCCAACAGACTACTCTCAGAACGCAGAAAACTTCGAGGTTTTGGTTTATGGCCGAAATTGTGGTACTTTGTATTCCCGTACTCGGTGTGATGGTCAACTAGGCGGTACCCTCGCATTCTCATTTTTCGGACCCAAGTGTCCGGACGCCCGACTCGATCTGTCAGTAGATCACATCCGTTTTACATGTTCCGAGTTCGGAGTTACAGCTCCGCTCCACCCCTCCACCAAGCCTTGAGGCCAGTAGTGTCCCGTAAGCCCTCTCACCGGAGGTGTTCTGATACTCCTCACAAGTCACGACATTCAAGGGACATTAGGCTATTCGCGACGCATACAATTAAGATACCTCGGACTGATCGGAAAGGTCGTAGAGAGATGTGCTATCGAGCTTCCAGCTGGAAAGTTTGTCGAGGCTGGGGGTGATGTGATGGTTTGCCCTGAACGCAGCACGATAACACCGACCCTGTCATCTCAATGTTCGTCCTTTCCTCCCTGACCGGTGGACCGCGGAGGTACGGGGATACACATTTGCTGACCGGGGATGCTCGCCGTGATGGCGAACTAGATTCAACGAACTTTGTGGCGCTATGAAGGTGTATAGAATGGGGCAGCCCGTGTTCAATCAGGGTCACGGCGTCCAGAACAAATCGAAAAACCTCGCAAGTATGTGTCGATGGAATAATTCTCTCGGAAGCACGGAATCGACTTCTACCCCACAAGATGCGGTGTCGGCTGCTAAGTCCTTATCGAGGAGGGGTGCGCTTCCTCCCACACGCCATTAGCGTGGCCAGCGGCAACCGCAGCAACATGTACGGGACGGTATTGGGACCCAGGTCCTACGAAAGGACGCGGTGACGCTTTGAGCGACCGAAAAAACGTGGCGGCAGGTTCCTCAGATGATTGGGGTCGAGTTCTGAGGGAAAACAGCTCCGAAGACGTCATTGTCGCGATGTGTGGGTGGTTCAACAAGGACAAGTCCTGAATGTCGCGATTGTAAAGTCCCTTTCTCTTGACGACCGACTGACGGTTTCGAATACGACGACGGCCTGGAGTGGCACGATAGAGCCGGCGTGGCGTCCTAACAGTGCCGGGGACCTTATGGCGTCCCACTTCACAGAAACTAAACTGCCTTTTAACAATGGCTCCAACTGTAGTGGGCTCAGTGCTTCTGGGGTTGCAGGTCTTTCTGATACGGCTAGATGTATTACAGAACGCCTCTAACTGCGGGTCTAGGTCCCCGAACTTCCGGGCGACCGGGGTCCCGCCGACCCAGATACCCTAGTTGGGGAATGATGGGAAGAGTTAGAACTAAAGCTGGTCTTTTCTGACGAATTTAACAACGACGGACGAATATTCTATGCTGACGAAGACCACTGGAAAGCGCAACCTCGAGTGGTGCAACTCCCCGCTGTCACCACCAAGGATGGAGCCCCGAAGATCACACTGTCGAAGAAGGATACTCACTGTTTGAACTCCGGAGGCGGGATGATAGATTCACGGAAGGATATATTGAAGTCGTGGCGACATTGCCTGGTCCGAACGAGGTTGTCAGTTTGCAGCCTGCTGCCTGGGCGATGGACGACCCCGTTATTGTGCCACCTTTGAGTGAATGGTGCGTCTCCCGATCCACCTGAGCGGAATCCTGTGCAAACCTGGTTCACCGCCCATAGTGGCCATGCACCTATGACGCATGTAATATCAGGACCATAACGGCTTGCCAGACGTCCCCCCCCCCAACCCGGCCACCAATATAACTTGGGGACTTTTCGTATCTTCCTGGTCAACGGTCGCCACGTTGCACCTGCCCGGCGAGGAACATCCTGAACCCACGCACGATGACGGCACGTCCGCGGCAGTCTACTCCCAAAACCGGGATTTCCGAAGCCACCATCCATGGTGGCCAGGGTGCGATTTCACAGCCCAGCTAGCGGGCACCGTTCAACGCAGGCTAGGAGTGGTCCAACACAACAAGGGATTTCATCGTCCCCGACCCGACAATTACTGGACTTGTTGAACTTGTATACTGGGTGGTGAGTCTTTTCTTTTCCGGGTCTCCGTGGCCGGCGGATCGCTCGGGCAAATCTTCCGCTTTCGTTTGGATGTTGACGGCGGTATTGGTTGTTACGAGTTCGATCCTGGTACTACGCCGTGTACGGTCCTGAGTACGAACCTGGATTCGTAGGCGGCGATGTAGTACCCAACCGCTTCCGCCGCCTCGGTGCCAAAGAATCATCGGCTGATCTCCCTTGCACAGTACATCATCTGAATGAACAACGAGAAAGTGTGGATAGCGAACCCTGGGGGTACAGCTGCCGATGATAGAGTGAGTATCGGACCGAGGCCGTTCCATAAGAGTCAAGTACGTGTTTCTATCTCGTCTCCCACTCTTCCTCTCTGACCCCCCTTCATCGGTCCCGTGTTTCCTTGATCGTTAGTATATGATTATCAACTTGGGAATTTCGCTCAACTTTGGAGCCGTTGATTTCGGAGGCTTGATCCTCCCGACGGTCATGTCTGTCGACTACGTGAGGGTGTACCAGGGGCCGGAAGGTGTGTCAACACCGGATATAATCCAGAAAAATTACCCACGCAGACATACATCAACAAGCGGGTTCCGGTGCCACCTACTCGTGTTTTTGCGGTAGCTGATATCTTTTCTTTCTCCCTCCGTTCTCTTTTTTGCATTGGATCAGCTTCCCCGACGCCTACATGAATCAGAACTCCATGACGTGGGTAAATGGTTACAACCAGCAGTTCCCGAAGAGTTATTTCAAGGGCAAATGTTCACAGAAAACCACCAGCATCCCCTGCCCCCCCTTGTGGGGGTTCATGTTGATTTGGACTTACAACCTTGAGTGTGGATGTCATTCTATCCTGTGCCGGAAATACCTTGGATCTCTGGTTTGTGATATGTATGTCATTTATAAGCCTTCAACCTGTGTGTTGTATGTCTCCATTGGTCACTTTGCTCATAAAACTATTTGGTTTTTGTCTGTGATATAAAGATCCCTGTCCCACCATGCTAATTGCTATTATCACAAAGTTAATTGTTAGCAGAACCATAGGGGAGAAACACAGAAAATCTGGACAAAAGGCTATAGGGTAAAGGGTAGGAATCTGCCAAATCTTTCACAACCCTCAGAATCTGGTCAGCAAGCAAACTCAGGTATCATGTTTGGCTTACAGTTGTGGGGATATAAGTATCACCCAGCAGAGATCAGAATTGGCAGGCAATTGTTATTGAAGGCATACTTTGCATAGGTAAATACTGTTACATAATATGGTACATACTATGGGCCTCTACTTAGAAAGAAGACCATTGAAATCCAGAATCAATACCTCTCCTGAGGGGTAACCAGCAATCAAATACTGGCCATCCCACTGTGTGACAGAAGGTTGTGCATATTTCCCATATAGCTGAAAAACCTCCTCTCCAGTGACACTATCCTCAATTCTAACTGGACTGCTCTCTGACCACTTCCTAACATCAATGAAATTGAGCTGGGGTCTGCCTGGGAATTCCTCAGGGAACTGGGTTGGGGTTGAGCCTGGGGTCCCAAAGTCCCAGCCTTGGACTGATGACTTCCCAAAACGAACTAATACTTTTGAACCACCCATCCTGAGAGTGTCAAAATGAACCAACTCTTCTGGAGTACCCCTTTGGAAGGTATCAAAACTTCCATCACCCTTCTTTAGCCTCTCCTTACATACAGACTCCCCTGTCCAGATATCCCAAGCCTGAATAGAGTCCTTATATAGCTGAAGAACTCTGGACCCATCCCCAATAATCCTGAGATCTTGAGTATCCCCATGAGGTATGCTTATAGCTTTGAGTTTGCCTTTCTCAGCATCCCAGACATCAAGTTCCCATCTGGACACTTCTCTCCAGACAACAATTAACCTGTTACTGATCAATTGGATATCTGCATGCTTGATCCATTCAATTTGAGTCTTGTAGGATTTGTTACAGTAGCCAGTCAAGATGTCCCAGGTTTTCACCACTCCTGTTGAATCAATTGAGAAGGCTAAACCATCTCTTGCTTGCAGACTAACAGATTTGATTGGGGCTGAAGTGAGAGTTGAGGAGCCCAGGTCAGGCAGAACTGGGTCTATTGATGAGGCACCAATCTGCCAGAACTTGATTGATTTGTCACGAGATGCTGAGATGAGGCAGTAGGAGGAGGAAAAGACAAGTGAGGCAACAAAACCACTGTGTCCACTGAGGGTCTGGATAAGGTAAGGCTCTGACCCAGTGATGTCCCAAAGGTAGATAGTATGAATATCAGCCACAGCAATGAACCTTCCATTAGGAGAGAAACAGCAATAGTAAGCTTTATTGGCTAGGTTGAGCTCCATAGTGATCATCCTAGAGCCAGTGTTTCTGATGGTAATAGCTTTCTCCTTCAGTGAAACAAACTGGATACCATCTGGGGAGAATGTGATATGATCACCAGGAACTGGGGGCCCAATTTTATGACCATGAATGTCCCACTGCTGTATAATACCATCACCAGATGAGGATAGAAGTTGAGGGTTTGCAGGGGAGAAGGTTACTGTGAAAGTATTGGCATAATCTCTGTATCTTTCTATAATGCAACAACTTCCTGTCTTAATAGTCCATAAACAAATCATCCTATCCCGAGTTGCTGATGCAATCATGGTGTTATCTGCTGAAATGGACACTGTATTGATCCAATCAGAGTGACGAAGGGTTTTGATAACTCCACCAGTCTGTACATCCCAGAGTTTGATGGTTTTATCACTGCTCCCAGATACAAGAAATGTACCATCCACTGAGTAGGTGAGAGAATTAATCTGGCCAGTGTGCCCAGAAAGGACAGCTGTCTGGCTGCCTGTGAGTGCATTAAGGACTATGATGTCATGTGCTGTGGGACTAGTTGTTGCAATGTTGTTGTTCCAACATGCAAGGGCAGATGTGCCTGCAACACTGAAAACTGTGCGGATGCATGTTCCCCACTGAGCTGGCCCAACTACCACCTTGACCCTGTGCGAGAACTCTGAGGAATAGTACTTATGGAGCCAGGATGAATGAGGGCAAAATATGGGAGCAACATTGTACATCCTTGCAGGGGAGTCCTGGATTGTATCAAAATTTTCCAGGATAAATCTCTTGCTATCAGTTGTCCACTTGCAGAGAACTCCTGTCTAAACAGACATAAACACAGGCTTTAGGAGAATTTCTGTATGACTCACCATCATATACCATTGCTCTATGTTATGGAGAGCATGAACACCAATTTCAAGTTTTTTTGTGAGGATCAAGACCTCAACCCAAAACAAGAAACTAGTTGCAAAGAAGTCTTCAATTGCCTTCTCCACATCTCTTCTACCATCACTGTCACTAGGAATCTTTGCAAGATGGTCCGCCCAGAACTGGCATGAATATTCCAGGGTTTTGCCAATGTGGGTAGCCCTGAGTCTGGGAAGATCCTCAATCTTGCTGAGGACAGCATGCTCATCCAACTTGCAGATGTTCCTCTCTAACCTCTTTTTCATTACATTGAGACATGCAAGCAAGATCTCTTTGTGATGGGCTAAAGGGTCTATGAAGAACTGGTGGTTGGCACACCGTTGTGGATCTGTGAGAAAGTCTGGGAATGATTTGTGGAATACCCGGACTGGATCCTCCATGCTATCTGGGACAAGGAGGACAGAGTGGAGGATTCGGAGGGAGTTGGATATTTTGGATGGAGTGCCACAGTTCCTAAGGAGGTCTGAGAGGGTGTTGATGGATAGTGGGTGGAAGACGAGCACAATTGTGCCCACCACAGATCTGAAATGGGAGTAGAACTTGTGGTCAAGAGACTTTACATCGCAGAAAGCTTGCTCCAGGACTTGTGTGTAGAGGAGATCAACACCCTCTCTCCCCTCATAAGAGGTGTCTTGCCGATGAGAGAGAAGGAGGTCCAGCCTCTCGTCAGGTGGGTGAACTTGAGATGAAACGAACTTGACAACTGTTGAAGCATAGATGAAGAGTCCATCTGCCTTCCTACAGAGAACACCAATGTAGTATGGGTCAGGCCAATCCTTCGGAAGGCTGCAATTACTTCGGCTCTTTGCAATTTCGGCAAACTGATTTTTTAAGAACAGCTTGATGTCGCTCTCCACCGAAGCGGGCTGAACTTCGTGGAGCTTGAGCACGTCTGTGTGAGGCCGAAGTGATTCCAAACGGAAGCCAGAGCGAATTCGAGGTTCGGGCCTGCCGGTGATGAAGAACTTGACAAAGGGGATCTTGTCCACATAGCGGGAGAGTATGGAGAGGAGCGCCGACGCGGGTTCCTTGTCTTGGCACTCGTCTAGTGCATCAATAACAATAAGGGTGTGGGTTTCTGTCGCTTGGAGCGGTCCAACGATGAGCTTCTCCATTTGCGAACAAAGGGTCTCCCGTCCGACGTCGGGGCTTGTCTTCAAGACAGGAAGTAACTTCTTCCGGAACTCCGGATAGAGATGAGCGAGTTGGAATGCGAGGGTGGGGAAGATGGACCGAAGGTTGCTCCTTTCCTCGAAGTCCCGCGAACAGAAGAAACTGGCCCCCAGCGTCCCGTCCGCGAAACACATCTCTGCAAATGTCTGGGCAATGGTTGACTTCCCTGTCCCGGCAAGGCCATTGAGCCAGAATACGCGTTTGTCTTCTTCATCCCTCGACCACTGTTCAAGCTGGACGAGCACATCCCGTCTGGTCCCCTTCATGCACCCCTGTCTGTCTCCACAAAGGTATCCAGCATCGGCGACGTGATACAGGCGGTTGAGGCGGGTGAGCTCTGCTTCATCCTGTTTGACGATTACTATGAATAGGCAGATAGTCGGGATGAGGGGCTTACGATTAAATGACGGGCGCTGTTGTAGATATCCCGCTGTAAGGAAGTCTGTGCGGATGTTAGACACGCCCAGAGCCGGTCCCCTGGAAGTGCGAACCTGATAGTCCATCACGGCTTCGCGAATATCATCCACCAAACCATTCAGCATCTGCGCGTTTTCGGTGTTGCTCAAGAATTGTGCAATGTCATTTTGAGTCGTCATCAGGTCCAGAGCTTGGCGGACCACTTCCAATTTCCTGGCAATCACCATGTGTCAGCTTCTGTTCTCAGTCTTGGAGAAGATGGGCTCACTGCGCCAGTTTCCTTCTCCTTGCTTCTTCGTTGATATCACCCTTAGTAGGCCCGCAGAGTGAGTCGACAAGCGTTCCAATCCGGTATCCCAATGATTCTATCGTCTGTTTGTTGACCATCGTTTGCTACGAGAAGTGTAAGCATCACGGATCGAGCGGGCGAAGGTGGAGCGTACCTCGCAGTTGTCCAGGATAGCGCAAAGTCCTGCAGCAACAGATTTGAGCGGGGGGAAAGCGTCTGAAGTTCTCTCCACCGTGCGGAGGAACAACTTGGCTGCCGAAGATGTGGTGTGTTTCCAGTCCGATATGCTCGATTGCAAAGATAAGCTCGAGTTGTCGAATCCCCCACTGCTGGCACCAGCTGGTCGTTCATCTTTCCTGCCTCTGATCTTTGATAGTTTCTTCTTCGCCTTCTTTTGAAGTCCAACAATCTTTTGAAAATTCATGTCGTTGCAGGATCGGTGTGGATGGGTGAACGGTGGTGCGATTGGAAGATTTTTTGAAATTGACACGTGGCTTTCATCGACTCTTCGGGAAGCGTGCTCCCTCCTGCTCCCTCTGACCACTATACTCGAGGGTCTCTCTTTGCGACAGCTCGCTCCCCAATCCCCGTGTCCGCACTGAATACGCTGCGAACCGTTTGGAACTGTTTCCTCACGTCCCGAACGGATTCAGTGACTCTCGGTTCTTTTGCTGTTACTGAAGTTATCTCCTACCTAAAACTTCGCCCAGTGAGTTTCGTCCCGCTTACGCGTTCTCTGGGGACCTGAACTAACCGAGCTTGAAGGATACGCTTGGTTCCCCAAGTGCCCTTCGGTTCGCACCCCGTTCCTAGCGACGAACAGCCGTCCTCCAAAAGGCAAGACATCGTTATAGTATGCACAAGTTAGCTCTGTAGCTTTCCATGCTCCCCACATGGCCCAAGTCAACGATGGATGTTACGATTTCATTGTTGATATTACAGCTCGAACACGCGAAGGTTCGACATCTGTCTCCGGTCTCAGCGCACTGGGAGAAATTCTCCGCCCGACCAAGAAGCACCTGCGGTTCAGGACATCCTGGTCCTTGAGAACACACGCATGGGATAGAGGATATCTCAGTATCGTGTCTAGACATTCGTCCGGAGAGTTAATGGCCTACGGGCAAGTTTATTACACCGCCCTCAACAGATTTTGCAAGACTGATTCTAGCGCACCGAGCAGGGGGAGATTTCCGACTGGAGCATGCGTGGCGCGAGCGGTGAGCTTGAAAAATAGCTATTATGGGGATGAAAATTACGAGCTGTTGACGCCTATTGGATTTCCCGGAGTGTAGATCTCACGAACGGGTCTGGCAATCTTCCCGGATCGCGTATAGTCATCGTCCACAGGTTTCACCATGTTCGTTCACCCTCGTGTTGTAAATGCCAGTTACCGGTGACCTCACCTTCGGAGAATGCCAACTCTGTCCGTAGTCACCCGATCAAAGAAAAAAAATGGGATTTTCCTCCGATGCCCATAATTTGCATTCCGCACAAACGTGGCCTCTACCTACCGACCATTGCTCATTCCCATCTAGAATTTGCCCTTCCATGCGATGATTCTGTACGGGATACACACGTTCCCAACACTTACCTCTTCGTCCAGGCTTCCGAGTCTGTTTGAATAGCAGCGCTATGAAACTAGCCACTCAAATCCTAATCTACGCCCTCCTCTAACCCCTGGACTGGACTCTAGCCAATTCACCACTCGGACTGCGTCGCATTGCGTGCCCGATTACCACTCCCCTTCCTGGTATCTTGCCCCCACGAGACATCCCCCAGCCGTTATCGTCAAGGCCGCACGCCGACAACTTCCGATTTCCCTCCCATATTTTTGTCACTAGAGCCAGACGACGACCTCCCGCAGACAATATAGTCTGCTACGAGATGTACTCAATGATCAATATTCATACTGCGTGGATTGGTTAGCCCCCCTTCGAATCCTCGGAAGGCGTCAAAGTGCTCTTTGCATCTTCTATTCGACACCTCCACGCCTACTCGAACCATGTTGCTCACACTTTTCGTCCGGGCACCTTCCCAATAAGTTTTCATCCCGTTACTGATATAGCGCATTCAACACCACCGTCTTCTGCTGACTCCTCCGACAGCTATTCGGCCCAATAGTGCGAAAATTGTAACAAATCTTAAGTTCAGAGGCAAGAAGAGTTCTGAAGACTGATCACCACAACCCTAAGTGATTTGGGTTGTTCGCACCTCACATCCATGTCCCCCCATGATCCTTAGCTCCGTAGAAACATGTTCAACCGCACTCTTTCCCCACTTCGATGCACGGGGTTTGTCCTTTGTCG
>Ga0307515_10007849_pt1 | contig 20975 bp, 27 predicted proteins | sample 17_EM_MG_FD_194513 | JGI IMG/M metagenome (GOLD analysis project Ga0307515, IMG submission 194513) | Populus trichocarpa ectomycorrhiza microbial communities from riparian zone in the Pacific Northwest, United States - 17_EM | ecosystem: Host-associated > Plants > Roots > Unclassified | place...
TGAGAGCGACTGGGAGGTGTACTTGGGAGTGTCTTGAGAGCTTACTTGGGAGCGTACAGTCAAGCAGGCTGGGAGTGTGCAATCGAGTGCAATCGGGAGCGTGCTTGAGAGCGTTCTCGGGAGAGTGCTTGAGAGCTTCATGAGAGCTTACTTGGGAGCGTACAGTCAGGCAGGCTGGGAGTGTGCCATCGAGTGCAATTGGGAGGGTCCTTGAGAGCATGCCCGGGAGTGTACTTGAGAACGTACTTGGAGGTGTACTTGGGAGCGTACTTGGAGTGTACTTGGGAGCGTCTTGAGAGCTTACTTGAGAGCGTAAGTCAAGCAGGCTGGGAGTGTCATCGAGTGTAATTGGGAGTGTATTTCAGAGCGTGCTCGGGAGTATGCTGGAGAGTCTTGAGATGTAGGGAGGGTACAGTCAAGCACGCTGGAAGTGTGCCATCGAGTGCAATTGGGAGGGTCCTTGAGAGCATGCCCGGGAGTGTACTTGAGAGCATGCCCGGGAGTGTACTTGAGAACGTACTGGGAGGTGTACTTGGGAGCGTACTCGGAGTGTACTTGGGAGCGTCTTGAGAGCATACTTGAGAGCGTAAGTCAAGCAGGCTGGGAGTGTGCCATCGAGAGAAATTGGGAGCGTACAGTCAAGCAGGCTGGGAGTGTGCCATCGAGAGCAATTGGGAGCGTACAGTCAATCAGGCTGGGAGTGTGAAATCTAGTGCAATCAGGAGTGTACTTCAGAGCGTACTTGGGAGCGTGCAATGAAGTGCATCTGGCAGCTTGCTTGCCAGTTTGTTGTATGCAGCGTGATGTATAGTATCCAGCGCACAAAATTGCCTGCGAATCATAGTAATCTAGTCAACACGTAGGTCCATAGGACATCATAGTGCCACGCGTCAAATATGCTATGAATTGCCGTCCCAAAAACAGCTTCTCTATGAGTTACGCGTCGCGTAAGGTCATTTTTCCCGGTGAGCACAATGCACTTCATTGCTGTGTAGCGTTCTGAGCATCCACCAGAACGGTTGACGCTATGTGGGCGCTCAATTGTAGGAGGCGGACGGGATATAATCACTAGCACTTTTGCCATTAGAGGCTGCCGATGAGTTTATTATGGGTTTTCTGCGTTCCATTCCCGCTAGATCATCCAAGATGCATAATCAACAATCGTTGATGCTCCGTTAACGCTCATTGTGGAACATGGTTACGATCTTGTCCAAAGCAGTTTTGCCTAGAAAGGCGGCCTCTAGGTTGATTAAGGGTCAATGTCGCTGTACAACCCATGCCTTTTCCAAGATGCAGGGCCAGAAGTCGTTGACGCTCTGTTGACGCTCATTTTTAGGACATAGTTGCGATGTTGTCGCAACCATTTTCGGGTAGAAAGGCGGCCAATAGTTCGACGATAGTGCAATGTCGCCACACAGCCCTTGAATTTTCCATGATGCAAGGCCAAAAGTCATAGATGCTCCATTGATGCTGATGTTTAGGACATAGTCCTGATGGTGTGACAACCATGTTTTGCCTAGAACGGCGGGCGATAGTTCGATTGTGAGTCAATGATGCAGCGAAACCGTCTGAATCTTCAATGTGTAACGGCGACACGTGACTGTGGCCGGGTAACGGCCGTTCTATATAGTCGGCTCGCCACGAGACTTAGATCTCTAGCGATAATCTTACCTATACACCTATTTACTATCACTCGAGTTCACGTTTGCAACCGTATACCATAAATACCATACGTATGCCTATAAGGCCGAACGCTGGCGTACTTGCGCTTACACTATTATCGCTTTTTCAGTAAACGGATACGTTTCGCTCACGGGATTTACCAGTTTTACCCCTTTACCGACTCCCCACATCATAAAGTCAACAATTGAGATTATAGCCTTGAAAAATGACATATCGAAGCATGATTACTGCAAGCACGGATATCGAACATTTCATCAGTCGATTGAGAACCCTGATGGCAGCGAAGAAGAGGTCAGAGACCAACTGTCACACGAGACCCGTCACCGGCGATGACTACAGGCTGCGACTATTGGATCTGGCCAATGAGAGAAACCGAAAACAATCGAGATATTGAGTCAAACTTCCTTTCTACGAGTCAATTGAGTGCGACCATCAGCCACAGAAGCTACAATGGACGGAACGCGTCACCGGCAAGGACGATGACAATCATGAGTACAGGATTCGACACTACCAACGAGAGAAATCGAACATCATTCCTACAAGTCAATTGAGCGCGATCATCAGTTGGAGAACATACAATCCATGGCGCAATCTTACCCCCAAATCGGCAATACCGAGAACCGAAGGCGATGTCCAATGACGATTGCGAGTCAGCGCATCGTGTATACCTCCAACTCTAGCAACCTGGAAGAAGCCAGGAGGACAGCGAAAACAACAAAGGCAATTGGGAGAGCCTCAGAATGGCGGCGATATGAAATGCAACTTCCAACCATTCATCTCTGAACCTGCGGAAAACACTTCCGGCAATTCTAACAATTACAACAATCCCGTCGAGACCCAAGTGCACGAGGAAGCCCGCGAAGCTGAAGATCAAGACGGAGATGAGTCAACCCTCCCAGAAGCTGCGGATACTCGCGGCCAAGACGACATCTTCTCAAAGATCACCGAGGACGACCAGAAGAAGATGCTTCAGCAGAATCGGATTCTACTTAAACTCCAATTCGAACAACAAGCCGAATGGAACAAGGAGAGAACCCGAATGCTTTCCGAACTCGACCGCCACCGAGCCTCCAACAGACCGGAGGATCCCGAAAATCAGTCCAAAATCTTATGATCGTTTACCCCTTACTGTACTGCGGTGGAGCGAAAGAGCTGGATAAGTTCCTCGGAACATTAAGATCAAACTTTGCTTCTCATAAGCACCTATTCCCAAGAGGCGATCCCGATCAAGTCAAACAGAAAATACGGAGTCATCCGAGTGGGCTAGCAACCTACGAGAGGCCAACGACCCGTGTTTAGAGATTTTCGAACTCTTCACGAACGAGCTTCAAAGTTGTACAGATATCCAGATAGGGGCCTCAATTCAGTGACAAAAGCCATGCAGGAGTACGAGCAACTACCAAACCAATCAGTCCGAGTTTATGCCAACCGCTTGAAAGGAAAGAGGAGGAGAGCCGGCTGGAACCTGACAATGCACTTCAGACAAAAGTCAGACCTTGGATCTCCACCGGCAAAGACAAGTTTGACACACTCGACCAACTCTTCGACTGTGCGGCGGCCTTGGTGTTCAAACCGGATGACAAACAGCCCGGGGGACAGCAACAGCAATGGCAAGAAGGGGAGTCGCAGAAAGGCGGCGATAAGAAACGTAATTTTCGACCATCCATCTCCGAACCTGCGGAAACCACTTCGGCCATTTCCACGAATTCAATCAATTCCGGCACCGGTAATTCAAAATCGGTCAAGTCCAATACGCCCAGTGGAGGCAGCCGTTCCAACTATATACAGCGCCGAGCCTTTCAAAGCGATTCTACGAAAACCGAAAGGCAAACCGGCAATGCACTCGCTGCGACAGCGGAGACCACTCAACCTTATTTGCCACCTTTGATGAGATACAACCGCACCAAATCACCTCAAAATCAAGAGTCACTCTGGAAGGTCGGGCACTGATGTTAAGCCAATATCTATGTGGCACACATAGACCTGATTCGGCGCATATCATCCATGAAGGCCTTGTCTGAAATATTCACAGCAACATGCCGCGAGTCAAAGCATTAATCGACCACGGTGCAATGAGCATCATTATATCGCCGAGCCTACTTAGGAAACTCGAGCCACCATATGAACCAGCATTCGCCTTCACCCTGGCCCGGTGATGATGTCTGCAAAGGAGAGCCGAAAGGCAAGTCTCTTGATCCAGTTTTTTGAATACCTTAAACTGTTTGACGAATCGGAGGTTTTAGTCGTCCCAATGAAGGTATACGACCTAGCCTTGGGCTTGCCATGATTTATGGCAAGAAAACCGCAAATAGACCGCAGCAAGTCGATTGACAGCCCTATGAACGCCAAAAGGATTGCAACGGGCGAAGATTCCAGAAGCAGATCGCACAAGTCCTCTGCTGGAACGCGGTGAGGGACACCAAAATCATAAGTCCCGCTACCGCATTCGATCAGCTCTGAGCTAGTGAGGAAGTGGTCGAGGCATTCGACATATGACTTGGAGAATGTCAAGGGTTGCTGGGAGCATCACTGGAAGGCCTCACCGTAGGTGAGAGAAACCCCAGGATGCTGAATGCGCGAGCAGGAGCAGCGGCAGTAGTTGCGGCAGAAGAGTGACACAGTGACGGTGCTTGAATGACTGCTACCGGCTCGCCGAGACACGAAGGGAGAAACTGGACAACGGGGGTGATCTAATGCGACAAACCGTCTGATCCAGCCAACCCGGGACCCCTACCCATCTCCACTCCACCAGAGCATGCTACAATGCAGAATGCAGAATAGGCTAACGAGAATAGGAATAGACATAATTAATATGGAGATGGTAACGACAAATGATGGGGGTCGTATCGCAGCACAATATCAAGATTTCACAATATCAAGCCTTGTCGTATCCTCGTGAGATACAAGCACAATGTGGACTTATGCAGCAAAGATATGGCAACTATCGCACCGCATCTTTCAAGGCATCCAAAGGGAATTCATGAGGAAGAGCGCCGTAGGAAGATGGTGAGAGGAAATGACAGGGTACCCGGCAGTGAGGAACCACACAAATTGCGTGGATCTACGAAATCCCGGAAAGAGCCAGTGAGACCAAGAGCTGGAAAAAAAAGAGTTCATCACCACCGGCGGCACCACCGACCTCATTTGCGAAGAAGGACTGCGGCTGTGTGTGGACCACCGAGCTCTCAACAAAGCCCCGGTGAAGAACCGATATCCTCTCCCACTGATCTCGGAGATGCTCGACAGGACCTCAGGAATTCCTATCACCTCATCCGAATCAAGGAAGGCGACGAGTACAACACCGCGTTTCGCACCCAGTACAGGCAGTTCGAGAACCGAGTCATGCCGTTCTGGTTGACGCACGCACCAGCTACCATACTACCAAGGTACAACACCAAATAGAGGAGATATGTCGTCGGCAGAACAACGACGTTTAAAGAGAGCGATGACCCTACTGGAGATGCCGGAATGAAGTACCAGAATGCACTCAACGACAGAGAAGTCCAGCGGCGATAAATGCACCCAGAGAGCAAGGATAAACCTACCTAGAGAAGAATCAACATACGCACCTAGCATCTGGAAGATGATAAGCCCACCTAGAGAACAATTCCTAATGCCGATCGAGACGCGTTCAACTACAGACAGCTACCTTGAGCACCTATTGTCGAAGTCTACACGATCGCCATACCCCTAAACACGTGAGTCATTGCACGGCCAAACCCGGAAGAGACGACGAGAACAGACCAACCGAAGTCAACAATGGCGAAGAGAAGTCTAAGGGTCAATGATGAAGCAAGTCGAAACAGGAAGCAAGTCGAAACACGAAGCAGGTGAACAAGAAAGACCAAACAAGTGGACAATCGAGACGAAAGCATGAGTAAAAATGAGATGAATGCAAGCAGAAAAATCAGACGAAGCAAGCGAAGTCGACCAAGACCAGCCAAAAGACAAGCGAAGTCGAAGACCTCCGATATGCAGAGACTAAGTCTACCGAACTACGACGGCAATCAACAACCGATTTGAGTCTAAGTCGCCGACGAAACAACGAACTTCAAACGGGGGAAGACCATGTCGAAAAATGAGTCCTACCGACAAGCCAAAAGCCCACCGGGAGGAAGTCTACCGAGACACGCACCGAGAAGTCAAGTGAGAAGTCGACCAGCAAAGCCCGACAAGTCGACCATAATTCAACTGAAGCAGCCTATCGAGAGCGCAACCAGAAGTCGAATGTGAAGTCTACCAAGAAGTCGACCACAATTCTACTGAAGCCGCCTATTAAGAGCAACCATGAAGTCGACTGGATGGTCACCGAAGCGGACTTCGAAAGAAGATTACCTATTCAAGCAGCATCTACAAGTCAATGCCACCACCGGCTGCAAGAGATATTCTACAGAGCATGCGGAAGCACTGCACGAAGGCTCAAGAGAGCGCAGGCGCGCTCGAACTTGGTAAGTATAACCATTTTAGAGAAGCTTACGTGTTAGATGTCGACGAATGAGACGGGACTACACGCACTTGACATATACGATCGATGATTACCGAAGGCTACGAACGATGCCGGCAGCGGAAGCTCCCATCGATGCCGAGTTACGAGCGGAAGCTCTCTACCACCCTGACAATTTCAACAAAGACCTAAGCCGAGATACAAGCTACGGGAGTGATGGTCGTTGGAGCATGGGTTAGGAAGTTGAGATACTGGAGGACGGGATCACTTTTGGATGTTTTCTGTTTCTCTCTTCTCTTCTTCTCTTCTTGGAGCTCGGCCCGGTACAAATGGCGTAGACACGGGTTTTTACCACTGTCTAATGGAAGTGGAGTTTCCCCGTGCGCCGGATCCGCCGAAAGGTCGCCATTGAGCTGAACGAATCGGTAGCGGGACCTATGATTTCGTACGAGTACGTACACAGCATGAATGTATCATGCTTTCTTTCCTTTCCTTGTCTCTTGTACAGTTTATGCAGCCCAGGAGGTCTATGACTAAAGAGGGGGATAATGTAATGGCGACACGTGAGTGTGGCCGAGTAACGGCCATTCTATATAGTCAGCTCGCCACGAGACTTATATCTCTAGCGATAATGTTACCTATACCCCTATTTACTATCACTCGAGTCCACGTTTGCAACCGTATACCATATTTACCATACGTATGCCTATAAGGCCGAACGCTGGCGTACGTGCCCTAACACAATGATGCAATGCCAAAAATCGTTAATGCTCCGGTATGGCTCATTTTGAGGGGGTAGTAGCGATATCGTCTGTTGCTTTTTTGCCCATAAAGGCCGCGAATATCATCATTATGGCTACATACCGTTGCGCTGAGCAGTCATTATCCAGGATGTAAGACCAGAAATCAGTGACTCTCCGTTGACGCTCATTTCTATGACGGGGCAATGTGCGTGTGCCTTGCCATTGTCCCTACAAACCCGGCCATTACTACTTTTTTAGATGGATGCGACTACGCAGCCGGGTGATTGCTGAATAGATATGACTATACATCCTTGACGCTCTGTGGACGCTTACCTTTGAGCTCACCTTAGAGACCTACTTATAGTCATTGGGTGCTCAACAAATGTACAAAAAATGCATACAGCCTCTATTGGCAGCCGGTATACAGTGTCTATATATTATCATTTGAATCCAAGATCTTCGAGAAATCTCAGTTTCTGTGCCACCACTATTCATGTCATGTACGTGGTCAATAATGTAGGTTGATCGCGTTTCAACACTTTCGGCCGGTAATGTACGGCATAACACTCCATGCACTAGCTTTCGATATTTATAGCCTGACTTGCTCATCCTTCTTTATCCAGCTCATTCTCCTCGATGTCCATGACGTACCACAAGCAGTTTTCAATTTCTCAACCATGTGTAGGATGTCTGAGCGAAGAGAGATTTAGTTGGCTGCAGGGATGAATACAGACTGTCGGCTGTCATTTGTCTGAGTTTGGTATGTGCTTTGACAGATCCTTGTATTAGTCGTATGACATCACTGACTCAAACTGTGTTAGTAAATTTCGTTTCAAATTTAGGTTTTGCTTTATCATTTATCCGTAACAGGCAACACCATATAAAGATTGTCGATCGTCAATAAGCCTGGATTGGAGTCTGGAACATTCCGATGGCCCGTACGACCCTTGCACACACACTGACACATAACCCTGTCTGACAATTTGGTCATGGCAATCCAGAAAAGGCTAACATGTAACTAACCAGGTTTACAAATTGCTTTTACACGAGATACATCGTCATAAATACCGATTTGGCTATCTACACATCCATTGACACAGGAGCCATCACCATGTCTTCTTCCGAATCCGATATCTATAGGGGAATTAACTAGGGACACTGTATGCATGGGGTAAAAGCTTACGGGTTGAACTGGCTTTGCGATCTCTATTGGTGATGAATCAGACACTGCGGCCAGCATCGGCATTACCATGGAAATGTCGGCCTGAGGTTTTTTCGAACAGAGCCCCATTTGACTAGTGTCCTGTCAAGACGTCACTTGCGGCATTTGTGAATGTCCGGGGACGATATCAAGAGTCTGCATAAGCTCTCCAACTTTTGTCGGTGATGCGGTGGCTGCAGTTGAGTCTGCTTGGGGCTTTCCAACAGCCAGAACCTTCAATTCAGTTGTCCCGTACTTCATATCTGTCTCACGGAGGAAGTCGGCCACATCCCCCCATTCCGGTTGCGTCGGGTTGTCAAGCCTCAGCTGGTTCTGCTGAAAACTCCCAATGTGGTGCTGTCCCGGTTTGGATATTCTGCCCATCACCCAGCCAGGTTCATCATCATCGCTCAGTTTGCCATGCCCTGGATCTTCTTCATCGCAATCCTCGTCTTCCCCATCCTCCTCATCTTCGGAACTTGCAAGATCATTCAGACTGTCTCCGATAGCGTTCAACATCTCCTCAAATGTTATGTCAGGCTTTGTTGTTGTCGATGATCCCTTTACTACATTTACCATATGTTCCTGCTCTTGCATCATCGCTGTCTGTGCGTCTTGAACTCACTTTCTTGCCACTGCTGCATCTCTCTTCACATAGTCCTCGATCCATCTCTCTCTCTCTTTGTTGCTTAGACAGTGTGTTTCCCGTCATTTCTCCTCCGCAAGCCTCTTTTTGGATCGTAGACTGTGCAATTCTCCCAAAGCACGGACCCTTTGTGCCTCCAAGCTACTCCTGCCTGTATTTGCTCCATGACATCGTCGTGTGGAATGCTTCGTCGGTTTGCCATATTTGCCTGGCAACAGTTGCCAAAGGTTCTTTGTCGGAGCATTGACCATTGTATCTTGTTTTGACCTTGTTGTTGGGCGAGATGTTGGATGTTGAAAGAAATGGACCACATGGAGGCAAGCTGCGTCTTTTATGTCAAGGTTGGTAGGTTTGATCAATTGGAACAAAGCAAATTCAGCGTTTTGACCGTGACTTCATTGGGAATTGTCAGGCTAACAGTACATTGTGATGTGATAATTAGCATGTGATTCATGTAAGATCCAGGCAATGTCTTGAGACCAACATCACCAGACATCCTTTCCTTCGAAGAATGACCTGTTGATATCTATCAAACATCAGATATCAGCTGTCGTTCATCTCGATGTATCCCTGTAATCAAACAAACAACATTGAACCGACTTACTAAAATCGCCCGACCGTTGGAATCCTCTGCAGCTATACGCAGCAGGATTCAGCTGGAATTCAATGTGCAAGTTGGCTGTCACTCATTCCATTTTGACTTGTAGCTCACTATATAATCTCCAGCACATCCCACTTCTTTTCTTGATCATCTTCCTCACATTGATAGAACAGGAAGAAATGGCTCCCGAAACACTGCCTCCGGGTGTGATTGGAGCTGAATTCAGCCAAACGACAGGCGCTCCACACACTGCGCCACCTGGCGAGACACAGCAGCAATGAAGACACCAGTGAGTTCACCGTGATGCTGCAATTGTAGCCACCAACAATATGAGCCAGGACAAACATTTAAAAAAGGTACGTAAAACCGGAACCAGCAAGAATATGAAGCAGCATGCAATCGGATGTGAGTCAATCCATATCTGTCTAAACGACAGTCAACTCAGAATATAACGCACAGCTGAGGTACGTAGAGAGCTACATGACCAATTTATCGGTTCCCGTAAGCGCAAATCTCCATGCTCGAACAAAGCATGTGTCCTCACAGTCCACGAAGTTGAACATCACGATGTTGTAAGCTCTGGGGTTTTCACCAACGAATTTCGTGATAAACTTCCCCGGGAATGGACAAAACAGGATCTGAAGAACTTAGAGGACGCTACAGAGTCGTATATGGTTGAGGCAATACCTGGATCTCACTGTAGAAGCGGGAACTAATTTCTTGGAGGTTGTCAACATGTCAGCTACTATGGCAAGACAAGGAGGTGGGGTACAGCTTGAACAGTCTGACATGCGTCTTGCCTTGAATATGGCCAAAATGGCCAAAGGAGGGTATTCACGCGCCGCAATAGAGGAAGCGCTACGACTAATCAAGCAACCTCGCGCCGAAGTCCGAGAGGAGAAGAAGTGGGGTGATGAGTTCCGCGGGCATAACAGGGTGAAAGCTGCGATCGAGAGAGACCCGGCAATGGTTCGCGAAAATCAAACGGACAGCTGCCTTCCTTGCCCAAATGGCACCGCAAAAATTCCAGGGACACGCAGGAGGCGCAAAGCCAGGGGCGCACCTCCACCTAGATGGGCGCCACCTCGGCCCGAATCGCCACCTGTGCCATGTGATGACAACTGAGCTCCGACACAGAAGGTACCCCACTGGTATATGTGTATATACATACTGTGCTTCCCAACGCTCTATTTTTGCCAAGGATCATATGTGGAATGAGAATTTTATTCCAGAGTTGCTGACTCATGATGGTCCACTCACAGGTTAGAACACTATCAGCTGCATGGTAATGCAGCTGACAGCCATTGTGATGATGAGGGCAGCCGTTTGAGTGAATCTGACAGTGAGGACAAGAGTTGACTGAAGCGAAAGGGATTTTTGATTATCATCATTATCTACCATTAGCGGACACTTGAAAGTATATTTCAAGTGTATCTTGATATGCATCATTAAAGAACAATGTAGTAATAAAGGAGAGCGTACATGAATAGCACAGAACGGCTGTCACAAGACAATTATTGATATATTATGCCAAAGTGAATGGTTGCATATTGCGGATACACCCGTGGCAAGATGAGCGTCAACCGAGTGTCAACAGTGTTTAGCTTAGTATCATAGTTACTCTCAGTAGCGATTGGTCGCAACGATGCATGAATCATGTGCAGGCTGCCTGTATAGGCTAAGGAGAAATCCATATGCTCCCTGCCCGATTCTGAAACTGAGTGTCAACAGAGCGTCAACAACTTCTGGTCTTGTATGTCAGGTGATTAATCAGAGACTTTGCCATCTTGATGCATACTGAGAATATTGGCGGCCGTGATAGGCCCAAAAGAAAGCTACACGCTCCCTGACCTATCATGGAAATGAGCGTCAACGGAGCGTCCACCATTTTTGGCCTTGTATCATGGTTAATCAATGCGAGATGTGGCCGTTAATGGCTATATACAAAGTTTTGACCGGTTTTATTGGCTAAAATGCTCAGTATCACTTGGTTGCAGCTTTGAAAATGAACTAAATTGTGGTTGTCTGGGAGGCTGTCGCGGGAACAGTGCTTTTTATCTGCCTATAACGGCGGCCAATTCCCGGTATATGGATGTCTGTGATCATTCCCCAATTAGATTACCCGAGATGCAAGTCCATAAATCGTTGATGCTCCGTTGACGCTCATTTTCAGAATGGGGCAGGGAGTTTGTCACTTTCACTTTTGCATATATAGGCAGCCTATACCTCATTTATGAACGTCTACATCTAATTGCCGCTCAGATTATCCAAGGTGCACCACCAAAAATCATTGATTCGCCGTTGACGATCATTTTCAGTATGTGCGAGGGATCGGTTCTCACTTGGTTTCGATTATACAGGCGGCCAATACATCAGAAAAGCAAAACCATATACCAATATCAATATTTTGCGTTTACCAATGGGATATCTGAATGCGACCATGAATAGAAACACCTGAATACCGGAACCGGAGATTGGAACCGATTGGTCTAGCCGAGCCCAGCCAAACCCACGGGTTGATGGGTACACGTGAGGGTTTGGGCTGCCAAGATGCAGCTGTTAGGGTTTTTGAACGGGTTTGTAACCGAACCGAACCGTTTTCGCAGTCCAATCCCGGACTGTTGGCGGGTTACACGGTCCCGTTGCTAACACTTGTAGCCACACACGGGCTTGCCGCTGCACTTGCTCAGTATTTGGCACCCTCCGCAGCAGGGCTCACACTTGCTGTCTGCACTAGCATTTGTGAAAGTTTCGACCTGGGACCACATTCCCGCTGCCTTGATGCCTTCATTCACCAGTCTTCACGCCCCCTTGCTCCCCTGTACTATGAACACCACTCATGATGCGGAGATCTCCCCCTTCTGCCTTCTCTCATGGATGCTGTGGGGACTCGGCAGTCACCATATGTGGACCTTGACCGTTATCCCTTCATTCTCAGCATAGATTTCATCCCGCATCTTTTGCAGGCTCTCTGTGCTGTTTTCCATTTACCTCACAAGTGGTACAGCATGGATCTTGAGCCTCTACCAGAACTCATTTTCTTCAACGTCTAACACTCGCATGTCGACCGTGCTCACGACGGTGATGATGATGTCGCGGTATATTATCACCATCGCCACTGTCGCGTTCTGGTGGGTGATTGCCATAATCGTACCCATAGTGTTACGTTTTGCGTTCACGATCCAAATATGGGCCAATGCCTTCCGATGGAACAGCGCTCTGCTGATCGCCGATGCAATTTCTTGGTCTATTATGTTGGGGAGGGGTACACCTTCGTCTCTGCTTAGTATCAGACGTCCCTCTGCCATGCCCGATCCGACAGTTGTGGCACAGCCTGGTCCCGATGCAACGGCTTGCCTCTGACTGAGGGCTGGCCGTGGGACTGTCTCCCACCGTCTGCTGGGTGTGGAGTCTGGCTTTGTATTGGGTTTGTGCAGTGGTTTCAGCTGCAGAGCGAGCAGCAGTCTGGGGCTTCGGTTGCTGCTGCAGCTGTTAGTGCTCCTCTGCTCCTCCTTTCTGAGTTGTATCTGCATGCTGCAGGGCCTCTAGCCCCCCACCGTCCATGCTTGCTGTCTTGTCTCTCTCGTACTCTCTCGTTCCCTGGCCTGGTACTACTCGTTCCATGACCTTCGTGATCATGTTTGAGGTGCCCGCCCCCCCACAGTTTGTTGTCCTGATTGCGGGTTATTTCTTTTCTGCTCTCTCTCTTGCATCCATGTGATCATTCCTCGCCACTGTGCCTCCTCGCAGGCTCCCTGTGGTTCTAGCAAGTTTCTTAGGTGTCCAACGGTCCGGTGCAGCTGCGGTAACTCCTGTGCCTGCTGATGCATCTTCCTCTCCATGCGGCTCCTCCTATTGCCGGGGGCCACGGCAGTTGCCAATACCGTACTCCTTCTTCTCCGCTGTCTGTTCTCATTTCTCTCCATCGGCTCAACGATTGTTGCTCGCACCGTCTCCGCGTTGACGGGTGTCTCCGCCGTCGCCATCTCCATTGCCAGATCCAGAGGCGCATTGCTTCTGCCGTCTCCCGCGTCTCCAATGTCCAGGTCGCTCCTCCCGGTTTCTCTGGCTTCGGTCATAACTCCTGTGAGGGAGACCACTCTCTCTAGGGTAGTCCTCATCATCGCTTGCTGGTTGGCCAACGTGTTGCGCAATCGCGCTTTCTGTCAAGTCTTTACGCGACTCCACTCAATATCTATGGTTTGTGTGCATGCCCTGCTCCTGCGTTCTCGCCGGTACTGGGACGCTCGCTCCAGGGCCAATTCGACGTCCAGAATCAATTCCTGCTGTCCGTTTTGTAGTGGCTATCATTATGGTCGACCTATCGCGCTGTTTCCGTTTCGCCAAGACTTTTGTTGTGATTTCTCTGCCACAACTTCAGTTGCTAGCCCAAGCTTTAGACCCTGACCAGAGCTTTAGATTCTGATGGCCAAACCTTTAGTTTACTATGCCGGATAACCATGAGTGTACCGCTCCAGACTCATCTACCTACGCCATCAGCCCGTTCAAGTTTTCCAACCTAAAGATGCCTTGCACGCTGTTCCAGTCCATTCACGGAGGCGGTTCCTCCGCGGAGTACCTAGTCAGATCATGGAGTCAATGAAAAATTCATAAATATTCTATACATCATCGTGATCCCTACAATCAGATGCCTCTTGGATATCCTGATACAACTACAATTACACTGTGCTCCATTGGTTGAGCTGATCTTGTGTTTCGTTTGGGATTGAAAGTACCTGATTGTGCAGTAGAAGGTCCAGTATTTATGCACTGCGCCCCACCATCTCGGCCATGGCATTGAAGTGTGCACTCGGCCTTTGCTTTGAAACACTTGCAACGATCAGTCGTGCAGTTGCCTTCACACCTCCAATGGACTTGGATGAGCTCAGCAGGGCATTGCAGACGAGCAGCTTCTCAATAAGTAAGTTCTCGATTGCTATCCTTTTTCAATGGCGGAATTTGATGTCGGATGGTCGATTTAAGGCGGTCCATATTGTTAGTATGATAGACTTCGTGGAATGTACTTTGTTGCGCTGTGAATAATGTACTCAATTGCGCTGCGCTGAAAGTACGCGGTTGCGCTGATTGAATTCAGCGGCATAGAACCAGCTCAGTATGGTCCCGCTTGACTGAGGGCTAGTGGAAGGGAATTGGCGGGTGGGAATTGACCGACGGCTACTTGGAGCGAGCCTCTTTGACCATTGGCTTACAGGGGCGAGCAATTTGGCCGACAGAAGGAACGGGGGAAGGCGGCCGAAACTTTGAGCTTGAGCTAAAGTGTGAGCTGGAGCAAAAGCGTGAGCCTGAGCTGAAGCGAGAAACAAAAGCATGAGCACGAGCTAGAGCTTGAACTAGAGCTACAGACAGAGCTTGAGCGAGAGCCGGAGCCAGACCTCGAGCCAGAGCACGGGCTAGAACTAGAGCTTGAGCCAGGGCTAGGGCCAAATGGGAGTTTGATCCTGGGCTAGAGCCTGTGCACGAGCTCGAGGATTGGGCCAGAGCCTGAGGGTGGCAGGGAAGTGAGGGGGCAAGGAGCGAAGGAAATAGGTATATAAGAGGAGCAAAGCGGCAGTGGTTATGGCAAAGCAGCGCCTTCAGCTTCACGAAAACCCGCCCACCCACATCCCTACCTATACCGGGGATAGCTTTGGATATTCCTGACTCTACACACAATGAAATTGCCTGCGGCCAGGAATGGGAGAGTCCAGGTGGAGCGGCGGCCTCTGCCCCCCCGAGGCGGCACCTCTGTTTACGTGTCCTTTACTGTTGTTGTTGTTTTTTCATACTGTATGCACTGTTAATAGAGTATGACAGGACCTGATCTCCCCTCCGCCTCTGGGCTAGCCGGCTAGATGGCAGAGCTCCCCTCCACTACCCTTCATCCCCGCTGACAAATGATATCTCAAAGAAAGACCAGAACAGAAAGACAAGAAGAAAAAGAAAAAGAAAAGAAAGGATATATGCCCGCAGCTGTCGCTCCCCGCACCTGAGTCTGCCTCCGTGCCCACTCCATCCCTCCATTCACTTGGGCGGGAACTTCCCGACTTCAGTAGCCGCCAGGAAGTCCATCACCGCTTGATCACACTCATCCCTAGACAACAGCTCAGAGATCTGCACATGTCGGCATCTGCCCGCTTTCCAGCCCGTCACCTTTCCCACCGCCTTCCATAGCATTTTTTGCTGGTCTCTCCACAGGCTGCAGTGGGGGAAGTGGTGTTCCCACGTCTGGGCCGCCGTCCTGCCTCCGCCGCCGCTCCACCAGCATTTGTCGTCCTCTCGATGGCCAGACCGTTTGAGGTAGACTCCAGTGGGTGCATGCCCGGACTTTAGTCTGTAGAACCTGGCAGCCAGCGATTTTGCGCTTGTCATTGGGATAGATCTCTTGGCCCCCGCCTTGCCCTTGAGTCTGTAGCCGAAGTGCTTGCTGCACTTGTCGGCTTCCCACTCCGCGTCCTTTACTGTTTTCGTTCTGGTTTCTTTTTTGCTTTCATGTGTGTTCCAGCGAGGGAAAAATATCTGGATATGAAGTGAATAAAGCACATACGAGGGAAGAGCGAGTCCAGTAGGTACGTACATGCCAATGCATGCACACACATGCGTGCAGAGCAGAGTATTTGAAAATTTTGACTGACTCCGCGAACGAACTAGTCATTTCACGGAGGTGGGGTACGGACTCCGTGAATGGACGGTTCGTTCACGGAAGGTGGGCCTCCGTGAACTGACTAGGTACTCCGCGGAGGAACCGCCTCCGTGAATGGACTAGAACATACGCCCTCACAAACCCACCAGAGAAACCCATAATCTAAGTATAAAGAAACAAAAAAGCAGTCATGAATTCATCAGCATTATACTGCAGCCGATTAACTCCAAATACTCTTGTTGATCAACGGGGAAACGCCGAAACCCAGGGCGTGGAGGGGTAGTATTGTCGTTGGGGGGAGACCCATCGAACGCGGCATCGCGCAGGATGCTATCGGCGATCGCATCATTGATAACCCTGTGCCAGAACTCAAGATCAATATGCAACTCGGCGTTTGGGTTGTAGGACTCGTTGGTGGAAAGCGGGAAGTTAATGCCTTCTCCAAACCAATCACTTGCACGTAGTGGGATGGTTAAGCGGGAGTAGGCCTCTTTAAAAGGCCTATGGTCTCGGATCCACTAATCCAGGAGTTAGTGTGAGTTCTCAGTGCGCTGAGGTAGCCTTACATATATGGGACCCTCGCGGTACCCAAGGAACGTCTGTGTCGCACTTGCGGATTCTACGGTTTCCTGACGCCCAGGGTTGATATCGTTTGCCGACATGGTAAGCGGCGGATCCGGGAACTCCCAGGGGTCTCCAGGCGCCGCCAGATGAGCAGTCTTCCACACCTCGAGGACGCAAGTATGGTCGTCAGCTACATTGCCATTCTGATAGGCCATTAGAATGATAGTCTTGATCTGCCCATTAGAGCCATGTTGCCAATAGCTTCTCTTTGTCTGCAAATCCTCATACTTCTGGGTATTGGCGACCTCTACCACGAATGGTGCCCATAAACCGACCGAGCTGCAAGGGACCTCTGCCTCTGGAGTGTAACTCGTATACCATGTTCCGTGGTGTTCCGTAGTAATCCGGAGTGAATATGCTGTATGCTGTTAGTTTTATGAATAGTGGTGCAAAAAGAAACATACACTGAATATCGATGTTCGCCTTATTAACTAGCGATAACGGAATGAGGCCCAGTTCAAAGAAGTGCCATAAATGTTAGTTGAGAACTGTGGGGGCAATGTCGTGAAAAGCGTTGGTTCCGCCCATTCTTGTCGGGATGATGTGGAGATACCCGTTGTATAGCTCAACCTTATGTAACAAGTGTCGATCAGGTGTAGAATAGGATCGGCCGATCAATTTGATACCAAACTCGTCCTCCACCGGGAGAGCTAGGAGCAGGTCGGCGGGGTAAAAAGCTTTCGGATCGAAGCTCCGTACCATGTCGCGGTTATATTCTTCGATTTTCTCGTCGATCTCAGCGGACGAGTCGCTTATTGTGTAAGCGGAGGTGTTGTTGCGTGGGGATGTGGAGGAGGATCTCGCAGAGAGTGGAGGTGACGGAAAGTGGTTATGGGTAGGCTGTGGTGTGAGCTTGTCGCATGAATCGGATTCGTTGGATTCGGTCACGATGCGCTCAGGACTTGAAGGTACGGCCACACGTAGTAATGTGCACTCCTCATGGTCTGAAGAAGCTGGAGAGACGCGACCAAGGCATGAATAATGCTCCATTGCGTGCATGGGTGCTGGTGGAGGAAAGATGCGGGATTTCAACAGGGTGTTCCAACATAAATGAAGGGGTAATCAGCCAAGAAGTACTACCCGGATACTTCCGTAGCTAGATATCTCCTACTTGGGCAGCTCAGAGCTCAATTAACCACTTCTGGTAAGCGAGCAGCCAGGTTTGGTGTTAGTTATTCGTAGTAATGTGCTTTAGTCTCAACCCACCCAAAGAAATACGTCATTTTCCGCGTGTCAACTTTTTGACTATTAGCAGCTGCATGGGGACGAGTTAAACGAAACTCTTTTTAGAGTACGAAGAGTTCCAGCCATATGAACGTACAGTCTCTCGTCCAGAACTGTGGCGCACCAAGAGGTGGCTGGGAACGAGCCTACCAATGCGAAAACACTGGAATAACCATTTAGAGCTCCAAAAGCCGCAAATGACATCCGTGATTGAACCCGTGAGGCGGCAGACTATATAACCGGTAGTACATTGTTGAGATGAATCGAGTACGAATAGCGATATTGAATTGACTAATGTACAAAGTGATTGTCTCAAGAGCAAAGGGAGGGAGAGAGATAGGCATAGATAGACGGGAAAGAAAGAAAATACTCGCCTTCGCCGAGTACCACATCCCGGGACCGATGCCGAACATCACTCCCAGGGCTAGACCTTCTCCCCGGCGTGGAGGCTGGTGGCGGCCAATGGGGGCTATAAGCCATTGGGCCAAATCCAATGCAAAAACACTTCCCTAAGACTGTGAAGCCTTGAAAAATTGGCCAGGAATGTATAGGAACATTGGGTCCCACCAATGTTTGGTCCCGTCTGGACATAGACTGGTAGCCTGAACCATGGGATGATAGCGGGATGGGATTCAGGGTCGGTCATCCCATCTGTGCATGGGATTCGGGATGACCAAAAACCCAAATCCCGGCCGGTATGGGACGGTATTTGTTTTCAAATCGACCAAATCGGCCGCCGCGGAAGCACGGACGCTTGCTTCAGCTCATATGATCTAATCGATGAGCTTTATTAGCCTCAAGTGTCAGATCTGGATTCCGCCGAACTGTTCTTTCGCAGCGGTGGTTTTTTGATTTTTGGGCGGTGGAGGCATTGCCGTACACATCGTGATTTCACTGGACCGCTAAAAATGCCGCCCTGTTTCCATCCCGTTCACACTACAGGCTGGCGGAAATGAGTTGTGCTTTAGTATGGAAGCAACAGGCAAGATGTCCCCTGAGAACCTTACTCATTATTGTACTCATGTGATCACTCTTGTCCACGTTTGCAACCACATCCTATCCCAGTTGATACGTAGCCGATCGCAGGCGTACGTGCCTTGAAATAGGGTGTGTGTCAGACCGCACCGCTCCCGAGCAACCGGAGCGAGGAGCGAATGTGCTCTAATCCTTTCCTCTTCTTTACTCAAGATTTGTGAACATCTTTTTTGACTGTTCAAGTGTGCTAACCAAATGATTATATGAACTCCCGAGCACAGCAAAGTTTGCATCCTATCAGCCCTGTAACATTCATCCTCTCTGGGTAGCATGTTACAGATATACATAATGTTACAGGTCTAATACATGCTCACGGCTGCAGAGGCTGATGCCTCCTGTATATCTCGAGTCTTTCTCCTTTTCTCTGCATCATAGAATACATGTACACGGTTCTCCCCAACTTCCATATTGTAACATAGCACCTTGAGCAGATTCCGAGTGCTTATCGGTGCTGCTGGATTCGAACAAGGATCAGGTCTTATCTTATCCAATCGGATCAATCCTGCGACCAATCTAAGTTGAGCCAAGTACTGAGATCATGCTGAAGCGATTAGTGCCTTGTCCGAGCTGATGCACTCTGGGTTCCAATTCCTCATTTGCACTTCCTTAGCCTCCAACTCAATTCATCGCAATTGCCTTGAACTTACCACATCAACAGCCGAATCACTCTACAAAGTGGACCTAGGTGCGAGCCCAATGAGGATGATATGTTTAATGTTCAAGAGTCGTGTGCGATAAAATTTTAAACTAATGTGCCTGTGTGTTGCGACGATGTCGTCTGGCTAGAGTGGCAACGATCAATTCATTACTCTCACATGCCTCCAAACTTGACAGCGTCGGCCAGTGCATGATATGATCTCGCACGCATTACACCATTGCGAACCAATAAACATTTCGCCGTTTCACTCCCGGGGGATCAAGGGGTGAACAGTAATCAATGATTCCAGTAGTCCGGGGGTGAACCAGTCCCGACTGAACCGATCATGGACTAAGCCCCATCTTAGACCTGACCTGTACTGCAAAAAAACGTCATAGTCCGGTTCAGACCAGTTCAGACCGGACTGCTCTCGAACTAGACCGGACGGAGCCCTACCTGAGACCGGGATCGTCTGGTCTGGTGGAATCATTGACAGAAATTCGGAGATCGCAGTTTTAAGTGTTGAATTACAGGCTGACTGCGTCTTTGAAGTGGTTCGGAAGTTCAACATTGCTATTTGGCATACCTGGGTATGAATTGTGGCTGGAGAATTCAACTGTTCCTGCAAAGAACTCAACAATTCCTCCGAAGCCATACTCGTACTCCCAATTGAAACAGTGGTCTGACAAACCTTTTATGACCACTTTCGGTTCCACCAGCTATTGGTCAATGCGAAAGTTCAATACTATGTACAACAGTGAGCTGAGAATTTCAGGAATGGGTACACCACTTCCGCATCACGAAATACCCTAACCCATTCTCAAAGACAATGGAGATATGCTAGTCATGGAAAATCTCCTGACTACGGCGGAGGTTCAGACCTGGGAGTACGGCAGCCAAAGTGAGTATTACATTTCTTCCTCGTTCTCCTACTACGTATATATGTTCCAAGGCAAGCACTGACTATTGAAACATTCAATGTTCTTCAGTAGCAACTATACGCAGATAGTTCCGACGGACCGGTTCTCGTTCCAAACCACATTCGCTGCGTATGGCATACGATCATAATTGAGATTGCAACAAGTCAGACGTATAACGTGGTTCTGTCTAAGATGCAATTGTGGGTTATAACCTCCCAAGGTTTATGTTGACCTTTGACTCGTGTGGCGGAACTTGGCTCACATCAACTGCCGTTGTCTAAGCTGTCTGTACTATTATATATCTCTTTGGTACCCTGGTCGATTGTACAGTACATGTTGAACTGTGGTGGTGTTTTGCCCGAATCTTGGATTTAGTTACAGACATCCTCAACACCTGTTGGCACGGGATTTGGCCCGGTGGCTTTTGTGGCGTTTGGCCTAAGGCTCGGGCATGAGGCCGGTGGCTTACGGCCCCCATTGGCCTCGCCTGCCCCCACCAGCCTCGCCTGCCCCCATGCTGAGGAGTAGGGCTAGCCCCGGCAGTGATGCCCGGCATTGGTCTCCGGATGTGATACTC
>Ga0307515_10007850_pt1 | contig 20974 bp, 15 predicted proteins | sample 17_EM_MG_FD_194513 | JGI IMG/M metagenome (GOLD analysis project Ga0307515, IMG submission 194513) | Populus trichocarpa ectomycorrhiza microbial communities from riparian zone in the Pacific Northwest, United States - 17_EM | ecosystem: Host-associated > Plants > Roots > Unclassified | place...
CCGTGCGCAGCAGGTACAGCACCGCGCAGAACACTTCGTACAGGTCCACCGTCGCCGGCTTGGTGCTGCGCCTCACGCTGCGCAGCAGTGGCTCTATTTCGGCAAACTTCTCTCGACTGATGTCGCTCGCATACGGCTTTCTCTTCACCCGTCAATTCTCGCGGATCAGAAGATCGTAAACACGTTCTTAGAACCTCGACTTTCAGCAGTCTCTGGTTGTAAGCTAAGCCGCATGTACCTCTTGTACTGCGATGAGACCAATTTCCAGAAGCTCACTGGTGACTTCTTCGTCTACGGCGGAATCGTCATCGAGACGACGAAAGCGGCAGGTCTAGCAGCGGAGTTGATCAGCATCCGCACTCAGTACAAGGTGCCCGCCGAATTCTTGGTCAAGTTCAACCCTGGCCCCGACGGGATGTCGCACAAAGACTTCGTCAGCTTTAAGCAGGCATATATGGCGGCCGCTGCGAAGTACGACGTGAAGCTGCTCGTGAATCTGCTGCTGCATGACATCGCGACGAACTCCGATGAAGCTCGGCGGAACGGCATCAACACCCTGTGCTACCACTTCGATTGCTTTCTCAACCGTCCCAAGGTCGCAGGCCTGGTGCTGATCGATCGCTTCAACGACAAGAAGCTGGACGAACACTTGCAGGAGAAACTTGCTGTAGGGCTGACTGGGAAGCTGCCATACGGCGGCAAGATTGAAATCCAGCACATCGTCGGTTACCACATTACCGCCATTGGGCAGTCACACTTCTGCAGCTTGGTGGACGTGGTGCTCGGCTCTCTGCGATTCGCCATCAACGCGTTCACTCAGGGAAAGAAGGAGCACGAGGCGACCGCAGTTTCAATCCTTAAACAGTTGTCGCCGCTGTTCTTCCGCGAGAGCAGCGAGAAGGCCCATTCGATCAGCTTGTGGTTCAGTCCGAAGGAAGTGCGTTCCGACAAGTACCGAGAGAAGTACGTCGCACTTCGCAACTACTTCAAGTCCAGCGGCATTGGTGTGGAGCAGAAGGTTTGAGCAGAGAGTAGGGGTCTTGCAATCTAAGTGCTTTCGCCTCGATGCCAGATTACAAGACCTGATCCTCATACCTCAGAAAGACGACATGAGTTCAACTGAGCACCACGCTGACCAAGATGAAGCCTTGAGAGCGAGCATCCTGGAACTGCTTCCACGGTTGCCAGACGCCGTGGTCGACGACTGGATGTTGGACATGGCTCGCGGTGACATATGGCCGCCTGCTGGTCCGCGGTGGTACGCACGACTGGCTGGATTCTCTGTCGAGCAGTGGCGCAACTTCAACTGGACGCATGAGCAGGTGGACATCTACAAGGTCCCATTTTCGGACGACGCACGACAAATCATCATCGGATTAAACGAGGCGAACTTTGGTGGGGCCGTCAATGGCTATTCCAACGTCATGAACTCTGCCAGTCGCATGCGTGCGATCTACCAGCACATCAAGGCGACACGTTTGCTTCCGAAGTCCCTCATCCTCATTGACGATAGCAAGTGGGAGATCGTCGATGGATGTCATCGGGTGACGATGTATGCAGCATGGCTTCGACATCCTGAGTTGGAAGAGGGTATCGAGCGCAAGCAGTCCGCCTGGGTTGCACGTCGCGACGATAGGTGAATAGGCTCGATAGCTAGACACGTCGAACGCGAGACCGTAATGGAACAGTCCGCACTTGCTCAGTTCGACAACAAACTGCTCGACGGCCTTGTCTTCTGCCGGCTGGTCTACGACTACTTCGAGCAAGTGCGTCAGTCAGAAGGGGGCGTTCAAACACTGCGGGCGCGCCCAAGGCCCGTCAAGCGGCTTCTTGAAGAACTGCTACCCATCGCGCGCTACGTCCAGGCTCACTACGGCCCCGGCATGTATCTTTCGATTCGTTGGCTGAACGGGAATCAGCAGTTCGATGCGCAAGTTGAGGCCACTGGTGCCTACGTCGACAACACCGGCTGGCCAGCGAGGAGCACCATCGAGGTCACTCACGCAGTCCACGAGAACGATCACCTGATGCGAGAGAAGCTGAACTCTGAAGGTTCAGTCTTTGGCTTGGATGGCATCTCGCGTGTGATCGCCGAGGATGGCTCAAAGCAGGTTGCCTCGGTGCCAGTCTCATACACAAACCAGTCGTACATCCAAGACATGCAGAAGATTGTTCTTGCTGCCATCCAAGCAAAGGTCGGCAAGAGCTATCCGAAACACACAGCCCTCATCGTCGACTGCTCGTTGATTACGCTATTCCTTCGAGACGAATGGGAGACATTGGTGACACTCATCAGAGCCGAGATACCGAAGCATGAGTTCATGGAGATATATCTGACTGCAGGGCAAGTCGGCTACGCCGCGTTCCTGTAAGGCAGCAATGAGTTCGTCGCCTGCTGTCGTCACTGCGTTTAACACCTCCGCGGGTACTGCCGGCACCTCGCCTGCAAGCGTCGCACGGCTTTCCAGCCCGGTGAATGCTGGAAGGCGACCAAGAGCGATTGTTTGAGCTTGCTCGACCAAGGACAGCAACCGAAGACGGGCAACGGGTCGTGTGCCGCCCAACACGAAGGCTTGCCATTCGCTATAGCGCGGTGTGTCAAGCCCGAACTGAAGCCCCAACCCCCTCCTTCAGCTCCGATCAAGCCGCCGCCTATCCCCGCACGATGGCGCTCTGCGCCGACTTGGCGGCTCCGAGAGAACTCCGTGATTTCACTTTCCAGCAGCAACTCGCTTCTGAACTACCTGACCGCCCAGACCTCGCAGAACGCCGGGTCCGCGGGCAGCAGCACGGCCTCGGCCACCGGCAACACGAACGCGAACACCAAGGTGGCCACCGTGACGCAGGCGTCGCTCCAGGCGGCGGCCGGCCGGCACGATGCCTCGGTGGCCGGGCGCGCGCTCGACAAGCAGCAGGCCGCGCTGGCCGGTGACCTGCGAGCCGCGATGAACAAGGCAGGCATCAAGCTATCAGGCGCTGTGGAGTTCTCGGTGAGCAGCAATGGCACCGTGAGCACCAAGGGAAGCGACGCCGACAAAGCCGCGATGACGGCCTTCTTGAAAGCCGACACCAGCAAGCCGGGCTTTGCCGCACGCATTGCCACCCAGGCGCAAGACGCCCTCAAACTCTCGGCGACCATTCAGCAGACTGCGGCCATTTCGCAGGCCGCACGCTACGGTGGAAAGTCGGGCGTGATGTCGATGTACGCGTCGCTGATGCAGCAGACGAACACGACCGCCGCGGTCTTCACCGTCGCGGCAGGCTCCAGCTCGTTGACCTACCCTGGCTCACTCACGACGAAGGCCTGAGCCGCCAGCGGCTAGCGAGGCGAGCGCCTTCGCCCCACCACCAGCACGGCGAGACCGGCACCGAGCAGGGCGAGGGTCGCGGGCTCGGGCACAGCCGGAACGGCGCCGAAGTACAGGTTGTCGATTGAACTGCTGAGCCGTGATCCATAGGCGTCGTAGAAATACAGCGATGAAATGCCCGCCTGAGACGCAAACGAGATGAGCCGATTTGCCTTGTAGGGCAGGTCTTGCCGCGGCGCGGGTGGGTCTTGGCTGCCATCTGGGTAATACCCCCCAGTGCGGCCCCGGCCAATCTCCTTGCCTTGGGCATCAACGGCGACGGCATACGACTCCGCATATTCACCATAAGGCGAACTCATGTTGAAGTTGACGTAGTGCGGCAGGGTGCCGCTGAAGCTCACATCCAGGCCGTTGCCGCCCAGCAGGAACTGGTTGATGTGTGGCGGTGGCGTGCCGGTGTAGTTGGTCTGGGACAGGTAACCCGAGTCGAAGGTCACGCCCAACGACGCGTACTGCGTGGTGACGGGGTTGTCGAACCACGCGTCGATGGGCACCCAGGGAAGCTCGTCGAAAGTGATGAGTGTGGCCTGGGCGCTTGCCGAAGCGAGGGCCATCGCTGCGGCGGCGGCGCACGAGAGTACGGGTAGGCGCATGGAAACCTCCTGTTGTTGAGGACGGTCCGGTTGAAACGCGCAAGACTGCGGCAATCGGCATTCCGTCATTCACTTTCCGGGCGCTGGCAGACGGCCTCATGCGCAGCGACCCGTCGCCTCGTGGGGTCACGCTCGTATCCTGGCCGCGCACTCCGGCGAATCAAAGGCCGCGCAGAACGCTTCGCTGAAGCGCTGCAAGCCGGTCCATGTCAGCGTGACCGCAAGCCTTGCCGGTCGACACCGCCTGCTGCCCATGCCCTTGACGCAGGCATTGGCATGGCCGCGCGCGGGGCAAGCAAGGGCTATAACCGGCTTCGACCCCTCACGACCGGAGACCTCCATGCCGACGCCCTCTTCCTCTTCGTCTTCCAAGCTGCGGCAGGTCGCCGCGCCGCACGCCACCTCGGCGCCCGTCGTGCGTGCCATCGACGTCGGCTTCGGTCTCGTCAAGCTCACTGTCGGCGACGACGAAGGCGTGTCCATCGTCCACTTTCCGTCGATGGCCATCCCGGCCGACGCGAGCGCCGTGCGCACGCTCGGCACGCGCCGCCGCGACACGTTCGACGTGCCCGTCAACGGCGCGCTCTACGAGGTGGGCCGCGACGTCGGGCTGGCCCAGGCCGGCGGCAGCTTCGGCCGCGACGTGACCGACGAGTTCTACCGCGGCACCATCTACGAGGCGCTGACCAAGGGCGCGCTGCGCTACATGGTGGAAGCGGGCGACTCGCGCATCGACCTGCTGGTGCTGGGCCTGCCGGTCAACCAGTACAACGATGCGAATCGCCGCGACTACCTGCGCACCCACTACGAAGGCAACCTCGACGTAGGTGACGGCAAGGCCGTGACCATCGCCAAGGTCATCGTGCAGGCGCAGCCCATGGGCGGCTATGCCGCCATCGGTGAACACCTCGAACAGCTGAACACCGTCATCACGCAGACCAAGGGTGCGCTGGGGCCGCTGGCCGACGCCGACGCCCTGGACGACCTCTCGGTGCTGATGGTCGACCCCGGCGAACACACGCTCGACTGGCTGCTGATCCAGCAAGGCTCGATCAACCCGCGCGCCAGCGGCGCCGCGTCCGACGCCGGCCGGCACCGCGTGGTGCGAGCCGTACAAGAGTCTCTGGCCGCCGACGTGGGGCGCCCGTTAGGCCCGGCCGTCATGCCGCGCATCAACGAGGCCCTGCGCCAGGGCAAACCGGTGAAGCTGGCCGGCATGGCACACGACCTGAACCGCTTCGAGCCGGTGGTGATGAGCGTGGTCGAGGACTCGGTGAACCGCATGGTCGACGGCCTGCGCGATGCGCACGAAATCATCGACCTGGTGGTGCTGGTGGGCGGCCACCCCGAGCGCTTCCGCGATGTGCTGGCCAAGCGCTTCCCGGCCATCCCGGTGTTCGTGATGCCCGAGCCCATGGCGGCCAACGTGCGGGGCTTCCAGATGATTGGCGAGGCGCTCGCCGAGGCCTGAGCACGACCCGCAGCCGACCCCACCCATGCCCACCGTGCGACTGGAAATCGAGCTCGACAGCGAGGTCTACCCCGAGCTCCATGCCGCACTCGCCTCCATGCGCAGTGCGCGGGCGCGCGCCGAGCGCTTGCGCCAGCTCGCCGCCACAGGGCTGGTGTGGGAGAAGGTCCGCCTCCACGGCGCGGCGGGGGGTGCCCCTGTGCCAGAGGAACGGCGAGGCGTGGTGACGCGCGCCGACGTGGTCGCGCCACCCGATGCCAACCCCTTGCCTGCGATCGAGCGCCGCATGGCCGCGGCGAAGCGCGCGCGCCCGTCCCCTTCACCCAAGCGCCGCGCCAGCGACGTCATCGACCTGGCCATCAACGCCGAACCGATGCCCGTTGCGGAGCCCCGCCCCGAACGCCGCCGCGTGACACCCAGCCGCCAAGACGTCGAGCAGGCCATCCGCGAACTGCCCGTGCTGATGGATGTGGTCACCGACCTTAGTAGCGTCAACGTGGTCCCCGACGTGAGCCCGCTGGACGAGCACGACGATCACCGGCTCCACACGCCCGATCTCCCGGAGCCCGCGCCCTGGGCGTCGATGAACGCCTACCCCGACGACGTGCCAGCGCTGTCGATCGAACACACCGACGACGACGCCGAAGGCCCACCCGAGCCCCCTCTCCACGTGACCGCCCTGTCGCACAAGCCCGCCACGCGGTCGCGGCTGATGCGGATGAAGGAGCGGGGGTTGTTCAAGAACGGGTGAGCGGTCGGCCATGACGAAACGCCTGGCATTGCCACCCAGGCATGCCAACCTCAACCGCAGGAGTGCCCCATGCCTGTCGATCTCAAACCCGCCGCCCAACTTGCCGCACTGGGCAAGACGCCGTTCCCCGGTGCTTCAGCCGAATACAACGCAGCCCGCACGGCGCTGCTGGCCGATGAGATCGAGTTCCGCCGCAGCATGACGCGCCTGACCGAGCGGCGCCACGCGTTGCCGCCGGGGCCGATGATCAGCAAGGACTACCGCTTCAAGGACGAACAGGCCTTCGAGGTGGGGTTGCTCGACCTCTTCGGCGACAAGAACACGCTGGTGACCTACTTCTGGATGTACGGGCCGCAACGCGAGCGGCCCTGCCCCATGTGCACCAACTGGCTCGGCGCGGTGAACGGCAATGCGGCCGACATCAAGCAACGCGTGGCGCTCAAGATCCTGGGGCGCTCACCGGTAGATCGGCAATACGCCTTCGCACAAGAGCGCGGCTGGCGCGACCTCAACTTCGTGCAGACGGTCGGCGACGACTACGCCAACGACCTGGGCATCCTCATGCCCGACGGCAGCGAGTCCCCGGCGCTCGTGGTCTTCAAGCGCGATGGCAACACCGTGCGGCTCTTCTGGGCGAGCGAGATGACGAACGACATGGCCGACCCCGGCCAAGACCCGCGCGACGCGCCCGACATTGCATCGCTCTGGTCAATGCTCGACCTCACGCCCGAGGGGCGCGGGGCCGATTGGTATCCGAAGCTCCAGTACTGAGCCGCCGGCGCCGCGAACGTATCGGCAGCGTGGCCGGCCCACGCGCACCCGCCACGAAGGCGTAGCTGCGCATCGACGGCGGTTGATGCAGGGCCATCCGTGCTCAGACCGGCACCCCATCACCAGAGAGCCGATCCAGCACGTCCAAGGCGGCGCTGGGCAGCTTCAAGCTGGCGCTGGCCAGGTTCTGCTGGAGATGCAACACCGATGACGTGCCCGGGATCAGCAGGATGTTCGGCGCACGGTGGAGCAGCCATGCAAGCGCTGCCTGCATCGGTGTGGCGCCAATACTCTCAGCGACCTTGTTCAACGCCGTCGACTGCAAGGGCGTGAAGCCGCCGAGCGGGAAGAACGGCACGTAGGCGGTGCCGGTGGCTGCGAGCTCGTCGATCAGCGCATCGTCTTGGCGGTGCACCAGGTTGTACTGGTTCTGCACGCAGACGATGTTGGCAATCGAGCGGCCTTCAGCCACCTGCGCGCGCGTCACGTTGCTCAAGCCGATGTGCTTCACCAAGCCTCGGCGCTGCAGTTCGGCCAGCGCCGTCAGTGGCGCTTCGATCGACCCTTCGGCCGGACCGTGCACGTCGAACATGATGCGCAGGTTCACCACGTCAAGAACGTCGAGCCCGAGATTGCGGAGGTTGTCGTGGACTGCCGCCTCCAGCTCGGCCGGCGTGAAGGCGGGGCGCCACGACGCATCGGGGCCGCGCATCGCGCCGATCTTGGTGACGATCACGAGGCCGTCGCGGTACGGGTGCAACGCTTCACGGATCAGCTGGTTGGTGATGTGCGGGCCGTAGAAGTCGCTGGTGTCGAGGTGGTTGACGCCGCTGTCGAGCGCAGCGCGCAGCACCCGCAGCGCACCGGCCCGGTCCTTTGGGGGGCCAAACACGCCGGGGCCGGCCAGTTGCATGGCGCCATAGCCCATGCGGTTGACGGTGTGGTCACCGAGCTTGAATGTTCCAGCGGTACTGATGTTGTTCATGTCGCACTCCGTTTCAAAAGGATGTCTTCACTGTAGGAAGCACGGGACTGGCAGACAATCCGTCGCGATCGGCACGGGCCGTGCGGAAATCAGAACAATGGCTGAGCTTGAAGATTTGGCGGCGTTCATGGCGGTGGCCCGCGAAGGCGGCTTTCGCGGTGCTGCGCGGGCGACGGGCACGAGTGCCTCACGCCTCAGTGAAGCGCTGCGCCGGTTGGAGACGCGGCTCGGCGTGAGGCTGCTCCATCGCACGACGCGCAACGTGGCGCCCACGGATGCCGGCGCACGGCTGCTCGAGCGGCTGGGCCCCGCGCTGGCCGAGGTGGAGTCTGCGCTCGATGTGGTCAACGGTTTTCGGGATCGCCCTGCCGGCAAGTTGCGGCTCAACGTGCCGGTGAGCGCAGCGCGCCTGGTGCTGCCGCGGATCGTGCCCGCCTTCCTGGCCGCGTACCCCGACATCACGCTGGAGGTGGTTGCCGAAGACCGGCTGTCAGACCTGGTGGCCGAAGGCTTCGATGCCGGCATTCGCTACGAAGAGCGGCTGGAGCAAGACATGGTCGCCGTTCCCATCGGGCCGCCACGGCAACGCTTCGCAGCAGCGGCATCGCCCAGCTACCTGGAGCGCCGCGGCCGCCCGGAACACCCACGCGACCTGCTCGATCACGCCTGCCTGAGCGCGCGCCACGCCAGCGGCGCCATGTCGACCTGGGAGTTCGCACGCGATGGCGAGAGCATCAAGGTGGACCCGAAGGGCCCGCTGATCGTGCGCATCGGCGCCACCGTCGACTTGGCTGTCGACGCAGCCATCGGCGGCAGCGGCATCATCTACTTGTTCGAAGACTGGCTCCGCCCCTACATTGAGCGCGGCGAGCTGGAGCCGGTGCTCGAACCCTGGTGGCTCAGCTTCTCGGGACCGTTTCTCTACTTCCCCAGCCGCCAGCACCTGGCGGCGCCGCTTCGGGCGTTCGTGGATTTTGCTAACTCGATGAAGCCGTGGCGTTAGGCCGGGGCCAGCAGTGCAACGCGATTCGCCGCCAGGCTCATCTCGAACGGCGGCTACAGTCGCGCCCTCGCCCGCCTGCCTACTGCACCACCTCGCCCTGACCCATGAGCCTCGCCGACCTGCGCACCGCGCTCAATGCCGAGCTCAGCGCCACGCCCGAGTACTACGACTTCAAGGTGCTGCGCAGCGAGCGCGAAGGCCCGCTGTGGCGCGTGACGCTCGAGCCGGGCTATGTGTTTGCCGAGGGCCAGCGGCCCGGCGAGGCCTCGGCTCAGGCGCTGCTCGACGACAGCCTAGACGGCGCTTCGGTCTGGTGGGGGGCGCCCACGAAAGGCGGCGCCAGCGTGCTTGCCGTGGTGGCCGAAGACGACCAGCTGGTGCTGCAGAACGCCAGCGCCCCGCCACCGGGGCCCGACTTCTTGATCCGTCTCTACCCCACACGTTTTCTCAACGCAGTGGCCGATGCGTGGTGGGACACGCCGTGGGCCGAGCGCGCCATGGCCTGCCTGCCCGACCTGGCCCACCCGCAGCCGGTGGACGGCGGCCCGGCGCTCACTGGCGAGCCCTTTCGCTGGTTGCGGCCAGCGCAGCGCGCGGCGCTTTCGCTGGTGCAGCACAGCAGCGCCTTCCTGTGGGGCCCACCCGGCACCGGCAAGACCACCACGCTCGGCGTGCTGCTGGCCGAATACCTCGAGCGGCGGCCACATGCCCGCGTGCTCCTGCTGTCGACCACCAACCACGCCGTTGACCTGGCGACCATCGCCGTCGACAAGGCGCTGCAGAAAGGCCGGCGCGACGCCCTGCGCAGCACAGTGCAGCGCCTGGGCACCCGCTTCGACGCGGCGGCCTACACCGGCCGCGAGCACCTGATCCCCACCGACGACCAGGGCCTGATCGGCCAGCTGGCGCGGGCAGAAGCCGCCAGACCGCCTGCTCGGGCGTCATCTCGTGGAACATCGAACGACATGGCCGCGCTCAAAGCCTGGGCCGATCGCGTGGCCGCACTGCGCGAACAATTGCGAGCCGCATCACTGCAGGTGCTGAAGCGCTGCCGCCTGGCCAGCATGACGACCACGCGCGCCGCCTTCACGCTGAAGACGCTGCGCGAGCTGTCGCCCGAGGGCGATCCGCCGTTCGACCTGCTCGTCTTCGACGAAGCCAGCCAGGTGAGCCTGGCGCATGCCCTCGCGCTCATGCCGCTGGGCCGCGCTCGGCTGTTTGCCGGCGACCCGCAGCAGCTTTCGCCCGTGCTGCGCAGCACCGACCGCAGCGCGCAGCGCTGGCTGGGCCGCTCGGCATTTGCCGAGATGCCGCGCCGGGCAGCCGCCTCGGTGGCTCTGCTCGACGAGCAGTCGCGCATGGCCGGGCCGATCAGCCAGCTGGTGAGCGACCTCTATTACGACGGGGCGCTGCGCGTGGCCGCCGACGCGCAGGCCTCGCCCGAATGGCATGCGGCGCGCCGGCGCGTGCTGGGCCCCATCGGCGCCGACACCCATGTGCATGTGCACCGCGTGAAGACCGATGGTGCCTGGTCAGCCGCCGAGCGCGGGCCCGTGCGCCGCGAATCGGCCCAGGCCATTGCCGACATCGTGGCCGCCGCGCTGGCGCCCACGGTGGCTGGCGACGATCAAGGTGGCGAACCATGGCAGCCGCATGAGCTCATCGTGCTCACGCCGTTTCGCGCGCAGCGCGCGCTGATCCGCCAGTGCCTGTGTGCGCTCGGCGTGCCCGAGACGGTGAAGGTCAGCACCGTGCACCGCGCCCAGGGGAGCGAGGCCGCGGTGGTGTTGTTCGACCCCGCCGACGGCGCTCAGCCCTTCTTGCAAACCGAAGGTGCACAACGGCTGGTGAACGTGGCCTTGAGCCGCGCGCAGGCCAAGGTGGTGGTCTACCTCTCGCCCACCGATGCGGCCAGCCCCCTGCTCGCGCCCATCGTGCAACGCCTGCGCCTGGCCGGCGACGCACGCGAGGCCGTGCCCTTGCAGCGGTTGGCGCGCGAACCCGGCTTCCCCGCCAACGCGCTCGGCCAGCGCGTGGCTGCCGGGCGCCATACCGGCGAAGTGACCCGTCTCAGCACAGACGGCCGGCAGTTCTGGCTCACGAACGAACGCACCGGGGCTGAGCAGCTGTTTGACGCCGAGTTCTGGCGGCAGCGCGCGAGCGATTGAGTGCGGGTGCGCTCGGCGCATGCGTGGCTCAGGACATACTCCCCCAACACAACCGAGAGCCAAGCCATGACCAGCCCGATGTACACCCACTCCGTTCCCGTCTTCAAGCAACTGCTGACGGCCTTGAAGACCATGCTCGTGCAGGTCGATGCCCATGTGGTGGCCAAGTCGGTGGAGCCCGATGCGTTCTTGCAAGCGCGCCTCTTTCCAGACATGTTTCCGCTGGCCCGGCAGGTGCAGATTGCCGCCGATTTCGCTCGCGGGGTCTCTGCGCGGCTGGCCGGCGTGGACGTGCCCGCGTACGAAGGCGGTGAGAAAAGCTTCGCCGATCTCGACGCGCTGCTGGCGCGGACCCTGGGCTTCCTCGACAGCCTGAGCGCTACTCAGTTCGATGGCAGCGAAAGCCGGGAGATCGTGTTGCGCCCCGGTACGCCGAAAGAGAAGAAGCTGAGCGGCCAGACCTATCTCGCCAATTACGGCTCACCGCAGTTCTTCTTTCATGTCACCACCGCCTACGCCATCCTGCGACACAACGGGATCGTGATCGGCAAGCGCGACTACATGGGTGCGTACTAGGCCAAGCCCCGCCCCCTGCGAGCCACCTCCGTCTTCACGGGCGCTGAACCTCCGGAGGAACGCATGCCCGGCTCCGACATCCCCCTCTGGCAGGACCGCCGCCTGGCCGAGCAGCCCGCTGGGACCACGGCGCGGATGAGCCGAACTCGTCGCGTGGCTCAGCTACGGGGTATACCGCGTTCAGCACGATGGTGAAGGGCGTGTTCGAACAGTTGGTGCAGTAGTGCAACGCGCTGACTCGTCAACCGCCCTTCAAGTTGGATCGCAAGCCAGCATCTGACCGCCGTGCGCTGGGATGACGCCAAGCCCTCGACCCACGGGAAGTACATGCCCGAGATGACCTGACAGATTCTCAAACTTGAGCTTGAGCCTAAGCTTTGCTCAGCTGACTCGTCAGACGAGCGGCAACATCGTCATGTGCAGGCCCACCGTGGGTTCATCTAGCACGTGCAAGTGTGCGGCGCCTTTTGCCATGACGGCCGATGTCATCGCGCACCTTGGTCAGTTCGGTAACAAGCTTGATGCGTGGCGCCTCGCCACCCCTCAGCGTGGACGAGAGCCGGCCCGGGAGCACGCCGTAGGACAGCTACTACAGGGATTCCTCGCGACCGCTGACACGCACCGCTAGAGGCCAGGGACACCATCGGCTTCCAACGCATACGCAAGCGAGCGAGCGACAAGCGTGACGAACCCCCATCAAAGGAGATCTCCATGACGCAAAAGCCCCGTTGGGCGCGCATCGCCGTGCTGGCCACTCTTGTCGCCACTACCTGCAACCCGGCCCAGGCCTTTTCCGTGTCGGGAGGCCAGATCTACGACAACGCCGGCGCACGCGTCACGCTCAAGGGGGTGAACTGGTTCGGCTTCGAAACCGATACCCGGGTGGTGCATGGCCTGTGGGCGCGCAACTGGAAAGAGATGCTCGACCAGATGCAGTCGGCCGGCTTCAACGCCGTGCGCCTGCCGGTGTGCCCGGGCACGCTGCGCGGTGACGCGGTGAACTCGATCGACTACGGCCGCAACGCCGATCTGCAAGGCCTCAACAGCCTGCAGGTGCTGGACAAGATGGTGGCCGAACTCGACCGGCGCGGCATGTACTTCTTGATCGACCACCACCGGCCGGACTGCAACGCGATCTCCGAGCTGTGGTACGTCAACGGCTACACCGAGGCGCAGTGGATCGCCGACCTGCGCTTGGTGGCGCAACGCTACAAGGGCTATACGCGCTTCCTGGGCCTCGATCTGAAGAACGAGCCGCACGGGCAGGCGACCTGGGGCAGCGGCAACACCGCCACCGACTGGAACCTGGCGGCCGAGCGGGCCTCGCAGGCCGTGCTGGCCGACGCACCGAATGCGCTGGTGTTCGTCGAAGGCATCGGCGACCAGAGCGCCTGCAGCACCACGCCCGGCTGGTGGTGGGGCGGCAACCTGGAGCCCATGGCCTGCAAGAGCTTGAACATCCCGATGAACCGCCTGGTGCTCGCACCCCACGTCTACGGGCCCGACGTGTATGTGCAGAGCTACTTCAACGCAAGCAACTTCCCGAGCAACATGCCGGCGATCTGGAACGCACACTTCGGCCAGTTCGCAAGCCAGGGCTATGCCATGGCGATCGGCGAAACCGGCGGCAAGTACGGCACCGGAAACGCCAAGGACAAGACCTTCCAGGACGCCCTTTTCGCGTGGCTCAAGACCAAGGGCATCACCAACGTCTTCTACTGGTCGTGGAACCCGAACAGCGGTGACACCGGCGGCATCCTGCAGGACGATTGGGTCACGCTGCGGCAAGACAAGGTGGCAATGCTGACGAGCTTCTGGAGTGGAGCTCCTGCTCCTGCTCCTGCTCCTGCTCCTGCTCCTGCTCCTGCTCCTGCTCCTGCACCAGCACCCGGCGTATCAACCAGTGTCGTCAAGACGAACGATTGGGGCGGCGGCTACTGCGCCAACGTCAATGTGACCAACGGTGCTAGCACCGCACAAACCTGGCGCGTCAACCTGCCGATCGAAGGAGCCGTCTATACGGTGTGGAACGCCGTGTGGCAGCAGTCCGGGGCGACGCTGACTGCGTCGGGGGTGAGCTGGAACGCCACGCTGGCCCCGCAAGCGATCGCGCAGTTCGGGTACTGCGCAAACCGTTGAGTCAGAAAGCCGCGTCGTGACGCGGGTGGTGCAACGGTCGCGTACACGGTGGTGCTGCGACGCCGTCGGCGACGCAGGCCGCCATGTGCAGCCCCAACCGTGGACTCATCCAGGATACAGAGCGCGTGCGATGCTTGAGTCATGGCCTAGAAGCACGCTTAGCTCAAGCCGATGACTCCTGTCCCTCGACCAAGGGGGAGTACATCCCCGAGGTGTCACACCTGACAGGTGCTCGGCCGATGGTTGAGGTCTAAGCTCTGCAAAGCGGACTCGTCAGATGAGTGGCAAGTCGTCGTCAGATCGCGGGCAAAAGCGACACAGGCGAATTCATCAGGGGCCAGTGACAGAACGTCACCAACGCGCGGAGGTGGGATGGACTTCATCGATCACTTGCGGGTGCTCGCGAATCGAATAGCGAACACGAAGGACATCATTCAGACGGAAGAGGCGACCAAGAACGCCATGGTCATGCCATTCATCCAGATCCTTGGCTACAACGTCTTTGATCCCCTTGAAGTCACGCCTGAACTCATTGCCGATGTCGGCACAAAAAAAGGCGAAAAGGTCGACTACGCCATCTTGCGAGACGGCAAGCCGATCATGCTATTCGAGTGCAAGAAGTCTGGCGGCGATCTCAATATCAATCACGCGAGCCAGCTCTTCCGATACTTTCACGTCACCGACGCGCGGTTTGGCGTACTCACCAACGGGCTTACCTATCGGTTCTTCACCGATCTGGAGAAGCCAAACAAGATGGACGAGAAGCCGTTCTTCGAATTCAACATTCTCGATTTCAAAGAGCGAGATGTCGAAGAGCTGAAGAAGTTTGCGAAGAGCGCGTTTGACCTCGACACCATTCTCACCACGGCCAACGAGCTGAAGTACACGCGGTCGATTCAGACGCTTCTCAGTCAGTGGATTCAATCGCCATCCGAAGATCTAGTGCGACTCGTTTCCGCCGATCTGTTGGGTGGCAAACGGTTCACGCCTGCCGCGAAGGAACAGTTCACCGCCATCACCAAGCGGGCGTTTGAACAACTCATCGGCGAGAAGATCAACGAGCGCCTCAAGGGAGCCATGAGCCCAGAATCCCCGAGCGTGGTTGAGATAGCTCCGACTGTTGCGACTACCGACGAGGCGACGCCAAGCGCGGCGTCGGCGGCCAACGATCAACTCGCAACCACCATCGAAGAGCTGGAGGCCTTTCACATCATCCGCTCGATTCTTCGGGATGTGGTGCCCTCCAAGCGCATCTTCATGCGTGACGCTCAGAGCTATTGCGCCATCTTGCTCGACGACAACAACCGCAAGCCCATCTGCCGGCTCCGGTTCAACAATTTGGAGAAGCTTCGAATCGGTCTATTCGACGAGAGGAAGGATGAGTCGCTCTTCTCACTAAACGACGTGGACGGCTTGTACAACTACACGTTGCAACTCAGGGCAGCCGTCTGCGCTCATCTAGAGGTGAGTGCGAAGTAAAACGGCGGTCGCGTGTCGTGCAAACAATGTTGGCATGCAATACATGACGACGGAACAGTGCCAGAAGCCGTTCGCGACGTATGACACCGCGAGGGCATACCTTGCAACGAAGCATATTGCCCGCTCTGTCGGATGTTGGGCTGGAATATTTGACCGCAATGCCACTCTCTGTAGCGGTTGGCATCCCTAAGAAATAACATTGAGAATTATCGAATGAAGCTCGAGAGGTTACGCACCCTTCAGAGTCATCTTGAGGCCGATCTTGTCTCAGAGAACATCTCAAGTTCCGTGTACTACTTTTTTGAGGAGCGATGGCGATCGCTTGATTCTGCCAAACCGCTGGACGACGGAACCACGCACGCCCTTCAGCGCGCAAAGTCTGAACAGATTGCGTACCACGCACCCAGCAGCCTACGAGCTTGGTACTACTTTGAATCATCAGATTGCGCCATAGTCCTCTCGTTCACAAATTCCCCGCAACTTGAAACACGCCGTCGGTTCCGCCAGCGGCTCGACAAAGTTCAAGAAGGCGCCACGAACGCCTACAAGGTATCTCATCACTCCCTTACTCACCTGTTGGCAAGGGATGCGTTCCACGAAGCGTTAGACGCCGCAATTGCCGAGCTAGGGAATGAAGCTCCTACTAGCCCCGAAGCACAGGAAAGCGGCCTACCGCGTACGCTCGGCGTAATGGCATTGGACATAGACCATTTCAAGCAGGTCAACGACACCTGGGGACATCTCTACGGCGACCAAGTCTTGAAAACATTCGGTATACGACTGGAGCGAACTGCGACATCTATCACTTCTACTGGCATAGGAAAGCCACGCGTATTTCTGGGCCACCCATCTGGAGAAGAGTTCTTGGTCCTCATCACAGCAAACGCGACCAGAAAGCAGTTTGCAGATTGGGCCAATCAGTTTCGTGCGGCCATCGCAGAAGATGTGCTCCCAACTGACAAGGAATGGAGTTGGCTCATCTCGCAAGGCAGCCTCGGTGCACTGATTCCACCCCCGCTTCAGGATCGAACCTTGACAACGAGTGTTGGGGTAGCACTGCACACGACGCTCGTTCCGCTGGAGAGTGGAGGGGAACCTGCTGCGTCGATACTTGATCGCGCGGATACAGCCTTGTATCGCGCCAAAGCAGCCGGACGGAATCAAGCGACATTCTTCGACGAAATCCTGTCATCGTGCGGCCGAGTGCTTGAGCAAGACAAGACAACTCGCGTAGTGGCGATCGACATTGGATCGAACGTCGGCGTCTTAGTTGGTCAAGAGTTTCGAGCGTTTCCGTCAACATTTTCTGGGCGAACGAAGTTCACTGTTAACGATGGCCGCACTACACGAACCCTGGGTGTGTATCCCAGGGTCGAAAGCGCCAGGCTCGTCGTTTTCAATGCTCAACCGGAGATCTCATTTGCTTTCATCGCTTCGCCTGAGGATCAAATTGTGAACATTGAAGCGGGTTCGCACCTGGAGGCGATCCCTGTCGGAAGTATTGGACATCTGCTGGCAACAACCTCCAAGTACTTCCCTGTCGCAAATGAACAATTTGGAGGCGGAGGGTTACCAAACCTTCAAGCATTTATCAAGACTTCTGCGTCTGGCGCTGTCAAGCCATTTGCTGTTGTAGTTCGGTTCACGCATGAAGCAGAATACCTTCGAAAGTACGGCACAGCGACCCTCAACCTCGCCCTTGCGAAGCTGTATCGCGCAGCACAAGCTACTTTTCATGCCGCCAAAGCGGTCGAAGTGATTGACCGCGGGTCAATTTGCATCGCAGGACCAAAGGCTGCCTACAAGGAGTCAATGGTGGTCGAGTTCATAAACGATCTCGCCGCCGAACTTCCCGAGCTCGGGGTATACGCAGGCGCTTTCTGCGAGGACGACTACAAGACATCGACGACAAAGCTAGCGGAGATTGCTCTCAACCCCGAGCATGCGGTTGAGTTTGCTAGCTTCGCTGCATCTGACTACGGGAGGGCGGCCGATTCGCGCGTGCGGCATTTCAGCACCAACACCGCCGTAGCCGTGTTAACTGCCTTGCGGGAGGCTCGGTCGTTTGAGACCGCATACGCGGATTTTCAGCGTCTGCAGAGCCTAGGCGTTGAAACGCCCGCGCTTCTTAACCTTGCGGGCTTGACTGCAGGCAGCCTTGGTAAGCGCAAAGAAGCTGCAGAGCACTACGCGTCGGCAATGACCAAGGCACCAAGCGTCTTGATCTATAAGAGCAACTTTGCGGTTGCGTGCAATCGACTCGGCGACGTGGAACCCGCGCTCAAGGTTATGAATGCGATTCCCCTTGCCCAAATTGATTCGCTTCAAACTGTGCACCCGTATGGATATGTCGCCTATGCCCGCTTGCTTGCAAGCGCGAAGTTGACGAAGTCAGGAGCTTTTTCCGCGACGCGCTTTGAACACGTGGCCGAGCATGCATTGGGGCTGGCGGAAGCCGATGACGCGCAAGCGATCCGCAAGGCAATCACATCCGGCTAGCTGCATCCTCGACCGTCAGGCCTCGCAATCTCTGCCGAATGTCCAAGACGAGGGACACAGCAAGGTACCAGGCAAGCGGCCATTCACTATGAGCTAGCTCTTAGGCAGCGGGACAAAAAGTTCATGCCGGCCGTCGCTGCGGATCGCGCCGTCACGCTGAAGTCGTTGTCCAGTAGGCAATGCAGGCTGGGATCAGCCCCTACCTGGCCAACACACCTCGCAACGCCGCCCCCGTGTGGCTCGCCTTGACCTTCACCAAGGCCACCGGGTCCATCGCGGCGACCACTGTGCCGCCGGCGCCGCCGCCCTCCGGCCCCATGTCGATCACCCAATCGGCCTCGGCGATCACGTCGAGGTCATGTTCGATCACCACCACGCTGTGGCCGCCATCGACCAGGCGGTGCAGCACGCGGATGAGCTTTTCCACATCGGCCATGTGCAGGCCCACCGTGGGCTCGTCCAGCACGTAGAGCGTGTGGGGCGCCTTGTTGCCACGGCGGCCCACGTCGTCGCGCACCTTGGTCAGCTCGGTGACGAGCTTGATGCGTTGCGCTTCACCGCCACTCAATGTTGGTGAGGGCTGGCCGAGCGTGAGGTAGCCGAGGCCGACGTCCTTCATCAGCTGCAGCGGGTGCGCGATGTGCGGCATGCTGGCGAAGAACTCCACCGCTTCGTCGATCTCCATCTGCAGCACGTCGCCGATGCTCTTGCCGCGCCAGGTGACGGCGAGGGTCTCGGCATTGAAGCGCTGGCCGTGGCACACGTCGCACAGCACCTTCACGTCGGGCAGGAAGCTCATCTCGATCGTGCGCATGCCCTGCCCTTCGCAGGCGGGGCAGCGGCCTTCGCCGGTGTTGAAGCTGAAGCGGTTGGGCGCGTAGCCACGGGCGCGCGATTCGAGCGTGTCGGCGAAGAGCTTGCGGATCACGTCCCAGAAGCCGATGTAGGTGGCGGGGCAGGAGCGCGGCGTTTTGCCGATAGGCGTCTGGTCGACTTCGAGCACGCGGTCGATGAAGCCCCAGCCTTCGATCTTTTCGCAGCCCTGCCACTTGGGCTTGCCGCCGCGCGTGTTGATGAACTGCAAGTTGGCGAGCAGCACGTCGCGCGCGAGCGTGCTCTTGCCGGAGCCGCTGACGCCGGTGACGGCCACCAGGCGGCGCAGCGGCACGTCGACCGTCACCTGCTGCAGGTTGTGCAGCGAGGCGTTGTGGATGGTCAGCGGGCCTTTCTTTTCGCGGTCTTTGGTGAACACCTCGTCGGAGATGACGCGGCGCGCCTGCAGCGGGTGCAGCAACGGGTGCGCGAGGAAGCGGCCGGTGACTGACTCAGGCTGTGACGACACCTCCGTCACCGTGCCCTGCGCCACCAGCCGCCCGCCGCGCTTGCCGGCGCTGGGGCCGATGTCGATGATGTGGTCGGCACGGCGGATGGTGTCTTCGTCGTGCTCCACCACCACCAGCGTGTTGCCCTTGTCGCCCAGCTTGTGCAGCGCGTTCAGCAGCACCTGGTTGTCGCGCGGGTGCAGGCCGATGGTGGGCTCGTCGAGCACGTAGCACACGCCTTGCAGGTTGCTGCCGAGTTGTGCGGCCAGGCGAATGCGCTGCGCCTCGCCGCCGCTGAGCGTGGGCGCAGCGCGGTCGAGCGTGAGGTAGCCCAGGCCCACTTCTTCCAGGAACTCGAGGCGGTTCTTGATCTCGACGATCACATCGCGTGCGATCTCGGCGTCGCGGCCCTTGAGCGCGAGTGACTCGACCCATTGGCGGCAATCGGCCACCGACCATTGCGCGATCCACGCGATGGAATGGCCTTCGAAGGTGACGGCGCGCGACACCGGGTTGAGCCGCGTGCCGGCGCAGTCGGGGCACGGCTCGTCGACCACGCCTTCGACTTCCATCTCTTCGGACGGAAAGCTTTGTTCGCGGCCCTTATCGTCGTCATCCCGGATCGAATCGTCGTAGGCCTTGCGCTGCTCGCGCGTGAGTGCCAGGCCGGTGCCCACGCAGGTGGTGCACCAGCCGTGCTTGCTGTTGTAGCTGAACATGCGCGGGTCGAGCTCGGGGTAGCTGGTGCCGCAGGTCGGGCAGGCGCGCTTGGTCGAGAACACTTTCACCGTGCCGACCTTGCGCGTGGGCGTGCCGGCGAGCATGGCGCCCTGCAGGCCCTTCAAGGGCGACAGCAGGTGCATCACGCCCTTGCCCACGTCGAGTGCCTTGGCCAGCAGGTCGCGCAACACGGCTTCGTTGTCGGCGCTGACGATGAGGTCACCCACCGGCAGTTCGAGCGTGTGCTCCTTGAAGCGGTCGAGCCGCGGCCACGGGTCGACGCGCAAGAACTCGCCGTCCACGCGCAGGTGCGTGTGGCCACGCGCCTTGGCCCACTTGGCGAGATCGGTGTAGACGCCCTTGCGGCTAACGACCAGCGGCGCAAGCAGGCCCACGTGCTCGCCCTTGTGGTCGCGCAGGATCTGCGCCGCAATGCTCTCGGCGCTTTGCGGCTTGACGGGCGAACCTTCGTTCACGCAATGCTGCAGGCCGAGCTTCACGTACAGCAGCCGCAAGAAGTGCCACACCTCGGTGGTGGTGGCCACCGTGCTCTTGCGCCCGCCGCGGCTCAAGCGCTGCTCGATGGCGACGGTGGGCGGAATGCCGTACACCGCATCCACCTCGGGCCGGCCCGCAGGCTGCACGATGCTGCGCGCATAGGCGTTGAGCGATTCGAGGTAGCGGCGCTGGCCTTCGTTGAACAGGATGTCGAACGCCAACGTGCTCTTGCCCGAGCCGCTCACGCCGGTGATCACACTGAACTTGCCGCGCGGGATCGACACGTCCATCGACTTCAGGTTGTGCTCGCGCGCGTTGACGATGCGGATGAACTCGTCGTTCGCCTGCCGCTCTTCGCGTGCGGCCTTCAGCAGCGACTGCAACGGCCGGCCTTCTTCGACCACCTGGCCGTTCAGGCCCATCGACTTATCGTAGTCAGCCAGCGCCTTGCCGGTGTGCGAGGTGGGGTGCTGCTTCACGTCTTCCGGCGTGCCGGTGCACACCACCAGGCCACCGCCCTCGCCGCCTTCGGGGCCGAGGTCGATCAGCCAGTCGGCAGCGCGGATCACGTCGAGGTTGTGTTCGATGACGACCAGCGAGTGCCCTGCATCGAGCAGCTTGCGGAAGGCGC
>Ga0307515_10007851_pt1 | contig 20973 bp, 15 predicted proteins | sample 17_EM_MG_FD_194513 | JGI IMG/M metagenome (GOLD analysis project Ga0307515, IMG submission 194513) | Populus trichocarpa ectomycorrhiza microbial communities from riparian zone in the Pacific Northwest, United States - 17_EM | ecosystem: Host-associated > Plants > Roots > Unclassified | place...
TTATTTTTTAAGCAAGAATCTTTTCACTTTATCTTGTTTGAGGGATTTGTGTTGGCGCAGCATTCACACTTGTTCCCACCACACATTTTTTCTTTTGTTTAGTAGTCCTCCGTTTGTTTTTGTTTTTTTTTTTTTAAGTATTTTATTTTAAAAAAAGATAGAAATTGTTTAATTACAATTCCAATCTTTTTTAGCAAGGCACGTAAGATATCATCAAGTATTTAATATGATTCCACAATATTTAGCTTCGTTCAAGGAAAAAAATTCTAGCCAATTGAAGGGATCTTTTGATCAATCTAGAGATCATTTTGATTCCATTAGTAATAAGGATTTGGAATATCACACATTGATCAATTAAAGAGAGATTCAACAACTAAAAAAAAGATCGATTCTTTGAAATCCTTCCTTTATTCAAACGAAACGAACAAAGATAGAATCAGACCGATTCTCTAAATGCCTTTCTGGATATTCCTCAATGTCCCGACTATTCAGGAAATGTGCAAAGGAGATAAATAATCATCTGCTTTCAGAAGAAATCAAGGAATTTGTTGGAAATCCTATAAGATCTATTCGTTCTTTTTTCTCTGACAAATGATCAAAACTTCATCTGGATTCGAGTTCTTTTTTCTCTGACAAATGATCAGAACTTCATCTGGATTCGAATTCTACTGAGAGGTCCATTAAAGATCAGAAATTATTGAAGAAAGAATAAGATGTTTCTTTTGTCCCTTCCAAACTATAGGAAAATAAAGAAATAGTTAATATATTCAAGAAATAGTTAAACATAAATTTTTTAAAAAAAAATCATTTTTTTTTATTAGGCCAACCCAACGCTTATTCGGCATATGAACACAAATGTTTAATTACCATTTTGAAAGCAAAGACGGTAAGGGAAAACAAATAGCAAATTTATCCATGGCTTTCATATCCATGTTATTTAACTGAAAAGCGTAGATTGTCTGCGACGGAACCCTATTCAATTACATAAACAGATCAACAACATGACCATTAAAAAAAAAAAGCCATTTAAGCTCTATCTTCTTCAACTACTTTAGAAGGAACAAGAGGAGGTTCAAATATGCTAAAAGCTCTATAAGCCGAGATTACAGCTAAAATAATAAAGCAGGAAAGAGCCAAAGCATGGAGAATCACAGCCAGCTTCATTCTATAGCAAAACTTCCCATAAGAAGTGCAGGCTTCACTCCATGAGACTTCTCTATCACCATTGTAAGCCAAGTATAATATCTCTAAGACTGCAGTCCCGGATGTAACCATCAAGTAAGCTACAATCTGCTCAAAAACACCAAAACAACAAGCATAAAAGAAGTGACAGAAACAATGATTCATTTCCTAGGAGAATTTTTAACACTGGAATTAGTTACGAAACCGTGAAGTAAACCTGGTCCGAGACAAAGAACAGCCAAGTTTTAGTAACAATGCATCGGATCCATGTGGAGACAGCGGCAATAAAAGCATAGCTAGCACAGATACCACTGATGAAAACCATGTACCTGTAAAATAATTCTTCCACAGTTTATGATCTTGTAAACAAATACAACATAGATAAAACAAAAGGAAGTGAAAGAGTAATGCAAATTTCAACGAATATTAATTCTGGAATCACTCCTGATAAAATCTCATGTATCGAACAAGAGGACACTATTGATAAATATCATAAATCCAATAATTGGAAGAATTTCAGGAAGTGATTTGAGGAGCAATATTTCGGCAAGACAAGCATTATCCGGAGATGAAAATGGAAAGGAGGCCTCACTTGAGTCCCGTGAGATCGCTGTATTTCAGATAACCATAGATGCTATTATCCTGCTTGTTGGTAACAGTTAACCATATGGTGGCAACACTAAGAGGAATAACAGAGAGCCTAAGAGAAAAATCCAAGAGCTTGAGCATTCTCTCAAGTGACTCGAAATCTACTGGGGCTACGAGTAAGAAACGAGATTAATTCCAGTAGGAAAACTATGGGGAGAAAGAATGAGAATTGTTTTGAACTGAAAGTGGTGGGTGCCTATGTGGGGATAGATATACCGCTCTAGTGCCCTCGGCTTCTTGTATGAAAGGGACATGCCTGGAAAGAATGTGGAGAGGTATTGGTACTGGAGCCTTGTTGGTAGGAAGAGTGAGAAGCAGTGGCGCTTGCTTTACTAGCGGATGAAATGATGGTATTTATTTGTTTGGTATTATCTAGAGGACTGGGCATGATTGATTCCATCCAAAAGCAATTTTTTTTCTTCTAGCGGTAAGCCTTACCTAATGGTGATGAAACAAGCACAACATCCCAATCTTTTTTTTTTCCTGATTTTAATTTCCATTATTTTCAAACAAGTTCTCAGCCTACCTCTGATAATTTGGCTCGTGACATCCCGAGTTTCAAGAGTCGAGTCAATTTCAAAGTTTGCTTGAGCTTCAATCTGACGACTGGCGAGTCAAACGTGTCGGTGCACATGATATGCAGTTCGAAGATGCAAAATTAAAAACGTATTTGGAAGTGTGGTTATATAAGTTATATTGTTTTGTAAAATATTTTTTGTTTAAAAAATATATTAATAATATTTTTTATTTTTTAAAAATTATTTTTAAAATCAGCTCATTAAAATATTTAAAAATAAAAAAATATATTAATTTAAAATAAAAAAAAAATCAATTTTTTTTTTAAATGCAGTTCCAAACACTTTAAAGGCAGGCTCGCATCAACGAAAGGCCCCTCCCTCCTCCAAGAGTGTAAAGAGTAAATTGTCAGTGTCTGTCCTAAAATTGTATCGCACCTGTCTCCTCGCTAAAACCAGAGCAGAATCCAGTCGCATCGAATTTCTCCGATCCATCTCTCATCACATTCTCACATACATTGGTTTCTCTCTGTCCATCCGTAAAACCGTTTAATGTCATTCCTTTGATTCCCCCTGATATGGGAAGAAGATATGTTTTTCAGAATTCTGCACTAAACAAAGCATTCCCCCTTTCTCCACAACACCAACGAGCCTCCTTGATCCTCTCGGCAGAATCGCAAATTCCAAAGCAACTCCAATCAAATGAAGGGAGAACGCCGAATGACTTCCCTGAAGCCCACCATCCATTGCATTCAAGAATGCATTCCGGGCCCATCCCCTGTTTCTCAAGCCATTCGAGTTCTTTTTCTACAATCCACCACATATAGAGAAGCAGCAGAGGCGCACTACACCCAGAAGAAATCGAATGCAAGAAGAAGGAAGTAAAGGCGACACAGAGGAAACTTTCAAAAAGATCCTTTTTAATGAAACTATAATCTTTTCAACTATGTGAATTCTTCCGTATAAAAAACAATGGGAAGAAATGTAATAACAACAAGAGACAGAAGAGGAATGAAACAAAGAATGACAGGGCTGTAAAAAAAATAAGGGGGGCTGAAACCCTGACCTACAAGGCACTTCTTCTCCTAACATATGCTACAAACACATTCTTTCATCATTGTATCCTATGTGTATTTCTATAATTCCTAATTTCAGATCTTCATCTAACATTTTACAGTGAACAGGCACCCAGAACAACTTGCCAGGGATTGTCATGCAAGCCAGCACACCATCTATCCATACCAAATCCTGTCCTCCTGTGGCGTCAATCAGCAAAACTGGCCTAAAATATCTCTTCAGCAGAACTAATTCTATCGAACTGACAACTATCTTTAAGAAGAAGACATCAACCAACTTCAATACCAATCTATACATACCGAATTTTATCCTCCTGGGGTGTCATTCAGCAAAACTGGCCTCAAATATCTCTTCAGCAGAACCAATTCTATCAACCTGGCAACTATATTTAAGAAAAAGACATCAACCAACTTCAATACCCCTCTCTCTTGCTTTTTGGACAACAGTGCTTGCATATCCCCTAGTCTTTGATAGATTATAATAGCAAGTCCACAACTTCACAGAGAATGGATGTGCTGATAAAGCTTTCTTGTAAAAACTATCAGAAATGAGCTCGATACCTGAAATGTCACCCAAAATACCCGCAGCTTCAACCCATGCATATTCTGGTGGTATTGGAATAGCATGAAAGATTGCATTGACCAAGATTGAGCATGCCCAGTACAGGACACTATCAGAAGTAACATTAATAGAGCTGTAGCCTCTGCACAAGAGCTTACAAACAGAAAATGCTAACGGGTAGTTGGATGGCACTATCTCAAAGATGGCTTCAACAAAATCCACCAAATCCTTTGGCTGGTTTGACTTTGGGGGTAAAAGAGAGGGACCATACCACGCTTCAAGTACAAAATTCACCAAAGAGAAGTCAGATGAAACTGGACTCAATATGTTACGGATTAGCTGCTGAACTATTGGCTTCTCAATGCTGTCAATGAATCGTCTAGATAGTGGTTCATAAGCTGAGAGAGCCTGGGCATCATTCAAATAACCATTCAAAATTTTTAATTGCTCACTGACTGGAGCATCCTTCTTTAATTGTGACCCATAGTTAAGCAGGAACACAGCATGTTCTCTCAAGCAATGTTTGATGTACTGTGGAGGTGCAGCCTTCAGTGCCCTGTCAATGGCAACGTGAGCTTCAATGTGGTCATTGTGCAATAATTTGGCAAGAGAGAGATTAATTAATCCAAACATTATTTCCATCTGATTAGAACTGGATGTCAGAAAGTCCGGATTTGATGCTGAAGCCAATTCCAATAATCCATGTGAGCTATTACCATCCACTGTATCCAAAATTTCATTCAGAGGATATCGAACTTTTGAAACAGAGTTAAACCAGTGAACAGTCAGTTCTTTTGCAAAATTGGGACCTTCTTTTTGGAGGGCATACTCAATATATTGATTCCAGATACAATGAATTCCAGGGACTTCTTTTGGCCAATTACTAATGGCTCCCTCAAACCCTTCAAAACTCACACCACCTGTGCCATTTGTTTGAAGCCTTGATGACAAAAGAACAAGTTCTACACAGGATGGGCACAACTTCATATACTTGCCCAACAAATTCTGACAGCAAGCTGGACCATCAAGAACTAGCGTACACCTAATATGGCAGAGAGCAAATTGTTGAGCCAGTCTGACATTTGTGTCACTATCAAGTGATTCACTATTGACAGACACTTTAACAGAATCCACAGCCATCTCAACGAGCTTAACAGCCCTCTGCTTCTCTTCATTTTGTAAATGAACAGAAGGCCATTCAATTGCAAGGAGTTCTTTCTCACATTCAAACTGCTGTACAATAGCATCAGGTAACTTCCTGTAAATAACTAAGTACACACAACAAACCCAGAAGATATATTTGTCAGAAATCGTTAAGCATGTGAGGATATCAGAGAGCAAATGAGAGGGAGGCTCATCTGAATTAGCTGCCACAGGGAAGAGTCCTTGGATTTTCTGAATGGCCTTGCCAACATTCCCAGACATGCACAAACAATCCATCATCTGTAAAAACAGATCTAAGATGCATGCACTAGCATACACATTGCCCCTATCAAAAGCAGATGCATGGTGGCAAAGCGCTGTGAGGGCAGCATTATACGCAACCAGTCGATCATCAAGATGTATACGACTGTCAATGTACACGAGCCAAAGTCCATAGGATCTGTTGCTGTTTTTAACCTGAAGAACAAAAGAACAAGGGTTTCCAGACAAAAGTTTTCATTCCGTCAAGTAAAAGGAAGAAAGAAGAAAAGATTTAAAAGACAAGATGGAAAGACGACCCATACAATAACAATAAAGAATAGCGAGCACATTTACATGGAACAAAGGCAAGGGCACATAAACTAATCCAACCAAGTCTATATCTGATCTGCTTTCATAATGTCCTTATCTACAGATTTATCTATCTATTTACATAAAGGGAACATTTGATAGAAAGAAGGTTCCCTGATTAGAAAAAATAGCTGAATTATAAAAACTGCTCCTCTCTTTTTTTAAAAACTCCAACCATTCACCTAGACCATGCAGGCACAAATGACTTGAAAAGAAAGTGTCTAATAGTATCAGCCAGAATAGACTTGAGAAATCATCTAATTACAAAATTTTGGAAAATCTTTTTACTGCAATAGAACTTTTACATGCAAAACAGGAGGCTATGGATATAATTTGACTTGCAGGTTCACATAGTCAAAGCTGCTTTTTTCTATGACATCGTGTGCTTTTGAAAGCATGGAAATATCTCAACTGTAGCTTAATTATAATCTCAAATCCAGAAAGCATTAGACCAGTCTCAGACTCTCAGTTTGGGCAGTTTTGTTGAGAGTAGGGAGGTTTAACACCTTATTTTTTATAACATACCGCATAGGAGAACATGTCATCCTTCCCAACAGACTCAATGTTGCTGTAGTAAATGAGCAGATACATCATCCACAGAGCTTCAGATGTTGGATCAACCTCAATAGCTCGTGACAGCATGGAGAGAGACTGTAGAAACAAAGGTTTTGAATCAAAGGTTTTGAATCAAAGGTTTTGAATGATAATTAGAAGTTTCCGAACAATTAGGATAGTGCAAGTAAAAACTGAAACCATAAACTTTACCTTTTTCATACCCTCCAGTTTGTCAGCCTCCTGACTGAGAATAACAAGAGCCATTTCAAGGGACAGCACGCTGCTGGTTAATGCTTGATTGAGATGATTCTAAGTATACATCAAGCAAGAAGGATAACATAATGAGAGGATGGACCAAACAGAAGAAGAAAAAAGCACACTACTACAAGAATAAAACATGAAGCAAATAAGGCAATATGTAAAACATGAAGCAGATAAGGTAATATGTAAAGGAGGCAGAACTCTGAAAGCATAAGCTGAAGAGAACAATAATTGTTTCCGAAATTAGAAATAATGAGAGCAGAATTGACAACAAGAATCTTTTTATGGGCTGTCTTCCCTTTTCCTTCCATTAGATGGAGAGAGGAGAGGGATTCCTCAGGAACAACAATGTTTAGAATGCAGTAATACAAAAATAAATACATGCAACTTGATGTCATAATTGGAACGTAGATCACCCAAAAAAAAGAGTCGATCAGCCTAGGACAAATAAGAGAGGTGGACAGTAAACCATATCTTCACACCTACACACTACATTGCAAGTTAAAACAGATACAACAAGAAGCAGAGTCTCCAGCAACCATTTGAATTAGACAATGAAGAGATACGATTCACTCAACAAAATTTTCATGACTAGATAAAAAATAATTGAAAGAGAGGTAAACAGTTCATCATCAGTTGAACATACAGCAAACTGTAAAATCAATGATAAAACACAGCAAAATTATATTCCTACCAAAGGCATAATTAATTGAAGAGAATGTTGAGACAAGAAAACTGCTGTGCATTGAAGGTACTGGCAAAATATCTTAGCAATGCAACAAAAGCTAGCAATAAAATAAAAACTTTAGGTCAGGAATACAGAAAACAGTAATAAACAAACCGCTACGCTCTTTCTACTCTGAAAGTATGATGTCTGTCCATTCCAACTCCCACGGACCTCAATGCAACCATCATTAGCACGGAAAGAAGGCTGATCAACAAGTAAATCTTGTTGAAGCAAACTTGATAGAGCTAAGCAAATACTGAACTGTTTTTGCCAGCGCTGACCATTTCTCGGTGCAATGACAGATTTATGTGAATCAGATCTCAACATATTGAAGCCAACAAGATAAGTTGGTGGAATCAATGCAATGTGACACTTGGAAAGTTCTGTTCCACCACTACTTTTTTGTTGATGCAGTGTTAATCCAACCTGACAATCTGCACAAGCAGTATTTTAAGTGTAAGCAGCAATTCAAACTATTCAGAATTGTCATAGGTATAGTCATACCGGCACTATCAGAATCATCGTGCTGATTTTGATGCGCATTTTGATCAGTGAAGTCCCTAGCATGTTGCCAAGGGCATTCATCATTGTTGCATTTTCCTCTAAGTTCATACATGCAGAGTGGCCAAAATGGGTCAACCGCAACATTGTGGGTAAATGTGCCAATTTCAATTCCGCATATATCCTTTAGACCCTCATCCTTTGAGTTTGCTATCGCCTTGTCACACTGGATTTCCTCAGAATCCATGCAACCACCCTCTCCACTGAAACCACCACGGGTATAATTTTGTTGACTTTTTATATGTTGTGATTCTATTGAAGTCATTGGGTACATAACTTTCATTTGAGCAAATGCACTCCTCAAAACTAAAGGAGGTGAAGATATGATTGACGTTGTCAACTGATGACCTCCTGTGAAATTGTCCTTGGAATCAGCAGCAGAATGAAAATTTGAAGAATTCTTTTCATGGCTCTGAATCTGAACAGGAAGCTCAGACATTATTGTTTCAGGATTATCATTGCCTATATAAAAGAACAAAAATTACGAAGAGTTTTTCAATAAAGAAAAATAATAGTAAAATGAGATGAGAACAAGCAATCATATAGAATAAAACATCCACACCACTGCTATTCCTTCTCTCGCCAACCATATTAAGTGTATTGCTTCCTTTTATACTTGTCCCAATTGCATGCCCACAATGAAAAATTCAAACTCTTTCCCACATTGCACCATGTAGTAATTTTTATAGAATTATAATATCCCTCATAATGAGAGAAAATTTTGGAAAACAGCAGTACAAGATGTTTTCCACTAATTGTTATCTGCTAAAAAATTAACATGAATTATGAGGATAAATTTCGGAAAACAGCAGCGCAAGATGTTTTCCACTTATTGCTATCTGCTAAAAAATTAACATGAATTGTGGCATTCCCCAATGGACAGCATCTTAAAATTCTCAGAATTCTCCACACATTTAAGTTTGCCAGGTAATTTCATACTAGAGGCAGTTCTCATCAAATTTCAACTCCGCATGCTAAGAATAAAGAGCAACATTGTCAATATCATGATCAAGTGATCACATTCCCAAATTTTAGATTATACTACCATGTTCTGGTGCAGCTAGTTACAAGACTCCCAATCATAATCTTTGCTGCAAATTGCAGGAATACAATGGTATTATGTAGATCAGATTCCACCTGTAACCAAGCATATACATGGGGACGCAGAAGGAAATTATGGTAATCAAGCAACAGACATTTGACATGAGCCCAAAGCATCTATTTTACGTCAAAAGTCATTTATATCTATTTGCTAAACAAGTTCATTAGGAAAGACTGAATTTTACGTTATAACAGTAAGTTGCAAGAACAGCATTTATCATGTTTGTGTGTGCATGAAAATGTAAATTGCCACAGACCAACATGGTGGTGGCAATAAAGCCAAACAATCATATATTTGCACAAACAATGTCAGTAACTAGGATAATTGATCACTTAACATTCAGCATGATTCTAAAAACTAAATACTTCATGACCAAAAAAACTGCTTAAAATATATTTCCATTCAGAGAGAATTACCTTCAAGGTCATAATGTTGATTTTTCTGTGCTTCTGACAATCGCACACTGCCATTGCTTCCCTGGGTTCTTTCACTTCCGTTGTCAATTTCAGTCCCTGGTTCATCTACAGGCTCCATGGTGGATGAACCACCATTCTTTGAAAAGGTTCTGATTGGTAGTCGTGCAAATAGTTTGGATCTTAATTTTGATTCAAGAATCAAAGAATCCTGAGGTGCATGAACAGAGGGATTTTTGTTTGGGGGATAATCTCTGTGGTTTTCCCTTCCCACAGAATTTTGATCTCCTTGCTGAATTTTGAAGCTATGCTGATCAGTCTCATGGTCCAATGGAAATGTTTCTTCATCTTCATCTGCTGAAATATTAGAATCATTGGATTGAAAGCTTACTCCATTAGCAGCAATCAGGCTGTTGCGGGGCAATGGCTCTGATGTACTAGCATCCAGTTCACTGCATGGCTCAGATCCCAAACTATGGCCATTTACATGCTGATAAAGTAAATTTGAGAGGGTGACTGAATCGTACCCAGGCTGGTTACAGCCATCATACTCAGGCTGCATCTGATCATTTGGCGAGGGTGTTAAATTTACATTTCTAGATACATTTCCACAATTCACCCCAGTTCCAACGTGCTCATGCTGCCTGGAGGGCAAAAACAAATTGGAATCATTCACAATGAGAGATCGAAAATGAGTAGAGTACAGTTCCCTCTTGCGATAAAGTTCTGTACATCTAGAATTAGCCTCAATCAAAGCCCTCTGTGATTTTCGATAAGCTTTAAGTGCATTTATTTCTTCAATTTCACATTTGCGCCTGTGCTCTTGTGCTTCATCCAGCTCCTTGTCTAATGATTCCTCCATTTCAACAAGATGCATATCTATGCTTCTATGATCTGCCACATTTACAGTTCCCAAACAATTCCAAGGGTTTAAATTCAGAGATGCCTGTTAACAAGAATAAATGCAAGTCCAACAAAATGAGTAAAGGAGAGGTAGGGAGGAGAAATTCAAGAAACTTTAACATGATAAATCCCAAGACCATCATTTTAACATTTGACTCGGGAAACATACTTGACAAGAAGGCTTGTCACCGTATATGCCTTGCAGATGCTCAAATTTGTTTATTAAATTCTGTCCACTAGTTGATGTCTTTAACAAGCAAGCTGGTGGCTGGGTTCCACAATTCTTCACTGGATTTGATTCAACACTCTTCTGGAAAGTTACGGTAATATCAGTAAAGGAATGAAAGTATCGCCGAAGGCAAAATTTGCAGCAACTAGAAATTTAATCAAGCTAACTGCTAGATTCACTATCAAATTTTTACTATCCTCAAAATTTTCATCCATACTTATTTGAGAAATACATGAAATGAAATAGGTCCACCACAGAGTGCAAGGAGTTGTCATGAAAGCAACATCAAGTCAATCAAATCTTCCTTACTCTATTCTCTGGTAAAGTATTAGTATTTGCATTAGTCAGTGGTGGGGTCTGGTTCAATACAACAGAAGGATCCACCTGCATTCTGCTCATGTCAGACTGGCTGGAATTATGATTGACATTAGAAGCTGCAACGCATAAAAAAGCTGTAAGTGAATGATAGATTATACCAGAGGACAATATTTAAGAAAAATAACAATGTTTCCTCAATCTTTCAACCCACCAGGTAGCTTTGCTGATGAAATATCCACCCGCCTACAGTCTTGCCTTTCCCATTTAACTACACTTGACTTTGTTACTTTCGTCAGCCTTTCCTTCTGGCTATAATCGTCCATATTTCTATCCTGCAAACCACTGCTCTCCGGTGCTTGTTCCTTTGAAGGTAAATTATATGTTGTTGCAAGCATTTTTTGTTGGCCATCTGAATTTAACTGTTTAGAATAAGATCCACCAACTTTTAAGCGTTTCCTGTCCGGTTCTTTTGGGGCTAATTGCCCAACTTCATAAAAAGCTGCATTAGACTTCCTGGCTGCAGCAATAGAAATGTTTGTAGACTTGTAATCCTTGCCATAAACTGAAGGAGATTCCTTGTTTTGAGAAGCTGCCTTAAGCTTTAGTTCCCTTTCCCGAAGGGCAATCTGCTGCCTCAAGTCCCGAACTTTAGTGCTGTTCAAATCCACACCTAGCTCAAGACCATGCTCTAGGCTTGCAAGATTTCTTTTGATGGAATTAAATTTTTTTACTTGAGAACCTTGCCCAACAGATGAGGAGCCAGCACCCCTGGAATTGGCAACTCTGTTTGTTTTTGTCATTGATGAGTTAAATGAGCAACTCATTGATGATTTCTTGGGAATACTGTTCACATTTCTTGTAGCCTGCTGTGACATGCTTGATTTTGTTGATGAAGTGGAGGGCAGCCTTCCATTTTCATTAACCACAGTCGTGTTGAGTTTAGTTTTTAAAGATTTGTCTTCTCCATCTTCAGATTCACTGCCACTTTCATCATCTGAAAAAAATCTTATCACTAGGCTATCATCAGCCCCTGAAGGTGCCAACTTTCCAGGATTAGCAGATACATGTGGCACTCTGTTTTTGTCAAAGCTCTTGTTATTATTTGGTTGTTGTGATGTTCGGAGATTGGGATCAGCAGATCTTGCGGGATTGGTGCTAAAATTGGCCTTACCTGTGGAGGAGATACGGCTGCATCAAGAAACTCTCTATAGCAGGATGTATAGTCCTTACCATCAATTAAATATATCACCAATTCTTTCTAAAATGCAAATGTTGTAAATAGGTGTAAGTTGGCAAAACAAAGTTATCAGGAAGTCCACATGTGACTGAGTACAAAACAACATAAATGGCATTTATGATTGATAGAAATCAGATTGCATGGAGTTTACAACTTAAGTGGGTCCTGTTCCTCCTCTATATATGATCAATCAAGAATTTGTGATCGTAGATCTCTCTCAGTTGGCAAAAAAACTTGAATTCTTTGTTATACAATATGTGGACAATAGTAAACTTTAGAAAAGTTTACAGTGCTAAGGAAGAAAATGATAGCATGAAGCAAAAGGCAAGGATATTTTCTGAAAAGCTGAGAATATATGCTTCTATTTAAGGATCTATACAGGTAACTTTTATAAGTTTTAGAATCAACTGGCAATAGGTTAAATAATATGTTATTTTCCATCCTAGCCATGCCAATTTGAGCATTTAAATCATATTTACTTCCTCGGCATAAAAGACTACAAATAAATATAGTCATAAATTATCATAATGAAGATAAAGATCAGAGCAAGTGGCAAAAAACAGCCCCTGATGAACCAGTTTAGATCAAAACAGAAGTGAGAAACACCACTCTTTGTGAAAGACCAACAAGCTAAAATATTATTAAAACATGAACCCAAACACAAGCAATGAACACTTGGCAGTTGGGAAATATATTATAGGAAACCAAGTTCCTTCCATCAGACGGCACACTAGACTTACCAGCCCGATTGGCTAAAGTGAATTTGTTCATTGGAGGAACCAGAATGGTCCTTGCAGAAGCAGGTGGGTTAACAGCATCAGCAGATGGTGCAGCAGAGCAAATAGGATTTTGCTGCGAGAAGAAAATCAAAATTCAGTTAAACATATTCTACTAGAAATGAAAAGTTGAGCCACTAGAATTTCATTTGTACAGACAAAATTACGAATGTAAACACATCAAATTGATGGAACCTGATGTAGTAACTTTGAAATGAATTAAAAATGCATTGAACAAAAAGTATATCATGTGATAATCATAATTGCACTTTGCAAAACTATAGTGAAATGCAGTACCAAAATAAAGTGATTTGTAATTATTCAATTCTCCCAGATTTGATAATCTCTCTCACTTACACAAACACATGTATGTGAGCGAGGTAATACCAACTCAAAGAGAATAATTCTGCATGACAGTCAGAGCTACTCTACTTCACAAAATCAATTTCCAAAAGGAATGAGAAGGACCTGTCTGGCAAGGTCATTGACCATAGAATACAGCATACAAAATAAAGTGATCTATGGACAGGGTCATTGTGGTAAGAGGAAATATTCAGATCCCCCAGCTTTTATGCTCTCTCTCTCTATCAAATAAACACTTAAGGCCTAGAAATGGTTAATACAATGGGGCCCAGGGAGTATCAACTCTGTGAGTATTGAAAATTTATCATGGTAAAGGACCATTAAAGCCAGAGGAATCATTACCGCAAGCTTAAATGGAAGGCCACGTGCATCTATATCGTAAAATCGATTTCCAACTGAATGTGAGAGACCCATGTGGTAGAATCATAAGAGTACAGAACAACCCTATCACATCTGCGTATAGCAAACTGAAAAACCTAATTATAAAACATCTATACGCATCGTTGGGACACTAAGCCAGAAAAATGAACTTCTTAATCAGTAGATCTCAGGTTTCTCCTCGTAGATAAATTACAGTCAACACAAGTTGCCGGCTCAGAGAAGGCAACTTGAAATCGGAAAACAAACTGATAAATCAGTCAGTGCAATAACTTTCTTTTCTTTTACTTTGTTTTCTCATTAACCAAACAGAAACCTAATTTGTTACCACCAGAAGTAGCATCTAACTTACATCGGTAAGCAAAAAATCCAGCAAGCAAGCTAACAAATGCAGCTAAAAATGAGCACAACAAACTGAAAACCTGAGTAGAGAATTTCACTTGAAAAATAAAAATAAAATAAAAAGCATGAGAAATGCGATTGAACAAACAAACTCATTTTCATTTCTCTTACTTTCTATTGTTTTCTCGGCAATCAAACAGGAAAAAAATACATAAAAAAATAGAAAAGAGATAGAGTTTTTTAGAGAGGCAATACGTCGTCGTTGGATGAAGAAGAGACCTCTCCTTCTTCTCTTGCTTTAGTCGCGAGCTCTGGTTGACTAGGGTTATCTGACGCCATTGATTTAGTCTTTACATTATTAATATTATCTCTTTCTCGCTCTAACAAAACCTTTTTTTAATGATTTTATCTCTCTATAAAAATCGACGGTTGTATGGGACCATTTTAGATAGAGAGAGAGAGAGAGAGTGGTTGCGGAAAAATAACGGAGAAGGGAATCGAGAAAACGAACTTCAGGGCAGCCTTGTGCATGCGTGGGCTTGACTAAAGTGACGGCAATTTCCTTGACTGTGTCATAAAATTACGACCTCTGTCATTGCTTTTCCTTTTGTGTCAGTTGGGGGGCCAAGCTGGATTATGTTGGGTTGTTGTGTACAGTACTTTTTTTGAAGAGAAAATATCAGGCGTAGCTGACACGTGGTGTTTACGTTAAGTCGTGACGGGATTAAAGAAAAGTAAGGTACAGAAAATACCCTGCAAAAAAAGATTTTCTAGAAAAATTAGTACAATAAATTATATATAATGGCGAAATAACATAAAAAATTGATGAAATATCACAGTTTCAATAATGTTGTGAATGGGAAATGCTATATTTATAGATTATTATTATTCAAAATAACAATTTTTTACAAAAATATTATGAAATAGACAGCAGAAAATAAAAAAAATTTAGAGATATTAAACTACAATTATAATATTACTATTATCATAAAACAAATTGACGGAACAAGTTCATCAACATTAAAAAACATAGCTAATAGTAATCTAAATAGGTCACACTGGTCGTTTAAAGATAATGAATAATTCATTCGTTGTTAGTTATTTTTTATAGTGTTATTGGATTTGTATTGTCAAAAATCTTTTTTACAATATCAATAATATTATATTTTTCATAGTAATTTGTTTTTTAGAAGTTATTATTCTAAATAATAACAAGCTATAAATATTATATTTTTTTAATTATGATATGTACCAATCATGTTATTTTTGTATTATTTCACTTATATTTTTTATTTTAGAAAAAAACTGGTAAGCTGAAATAGCAATAAAACAAAAGGTGAGCAGGAAGTTTGTAAAGAGGAAACCTGCGGTGATGAAACTTTTGGTGAGATATGTGAGATTATAAATTATAATTTTACTGGTTAAAATACATTAATCATATTCAAAATCTAGTGTAATTTTACACGTGTCTCAGCCTTCAGAAGATAACTGAGAAGTCAACTCTTTCCGGGACAGGTGCAACTATGCAAGAGGTCAGGAATCTTAGAAACTAATCAACTGTATAGATGTAAATTTAAAGCTTGGAGGCCAACGTAGATTGAAAGATGGTATTAATGCTTAATTTATTAGGTCTGAAAAATAAGAAATGGAGGTGGTCTGTGATGGAAATTATATAGCATTTCATCATCTTTCGTTGTTGCCTTCCTTTGATTTAAAACGAGAAACTCAATTGTTTTTTCGCAAGTTCTTCTACTCACACCTTACTTTTGTTGCTGGCAATCTAACGAAGGAGCTACCACACATTTATTTGGAAAGGTGAGTTGTCTCCCTTTCTATAGGTTTAATCCCAAGCATCTTGATGATCCTCTGGAATCCAGTGTAATGTGAACTTGTGTTTTGTATTGTTCTGATGACGGATGATCACATGTTCATGTCAATTAATTCCATGCAAAACAGATACTGTTAGTGAGTTTAGAAACTTTTTAAAAATATTTATGATTTTTATTATAAAGAATCGTAATGAATAAGTATTAAATTTTAAAAATAAAAGTTTACCTTTTCTTTTATGTATGATAAATAAATGAAAAGTGTGAACTATTTACCTAGATTGCTCTTTGAATATTTATAACCTATTTTTTTTATATTCAACGTATCACGAGTTTTTTTTTTATATTCAACTCTTTTCATTTTGTACAACATATGAATGTTGATGGAATCAACTCTTATAATTATCTTTAATGTTAATTGATATATAAACGGTTTTCAAATGACTTTTTACATTTATATGATGTAGGGAATTAATAATTTTAATTTTTCTCATCAAATGTTTGGAGTTAAAATAATTATAGACTCAAGAATACAGGATATGACTTGGTGTTAGACTCACGTACATTTGAACTTGACATGTAGTTAGGTTTAAAAAAGTTAGGTCTAGCATCATGCTAACTCTTTTATCCATGTGTTTTAACTTGCTTTTTTGTAAAATCCTTTTTGTCTTAGTTTCTTTAGCCTAAAGGTTTTTTAAAAAAAGATTTTTTTTTGTACGAAATTCAACCAACAATCGCAACCTGTCCTCTTTAAATTAAAAGATTAATTGCTTGACAACGATGTAAATGCAATTACAGTGAATTTGGGCCACCCACAAACATTACAGCATTAATAACTCCCACTCTTACCGTTTATTTTAAAAGGGTGCGATTTAGGAAAAAAATCGAAAATTAAATGGGTAATATATATACGTGTCAACCAAAAAATATTAAAATTTTAAAGGATTTGGTAGTTTTAAGCATGGATACCTATTCAACCCTAATGCTTAGTTTAGCGATAATATTTTGATTTTGCATCAGTTACACCCTTATTGTTTTCCAATCAAGTATTTTATTAATTAAAATATGATGTTTTGTATAAAATAATAAGTCAATTATTTAACAGTCTTCATTTTTATATATATAATTATGTAGATATTTTTAATTTATACATCGTGGATTAATGCAACAATACAAGGAATTCATATAAGAAGTTGAAGGGACTGTGATCTACGGCAACTTCGTTACATAGTTACGAGTAAGTAAAACCAGACGAAAAAAGTAATCGAATCAGGAAATATTTTTTTTATTTTTAATTTAATGTAGATATTTAAATCAGTTTGCGCACATCTTAATTAATAAAAAATATTTAATTTTATAATTACGTTATTTCATTAGTCTATGCAAGTTTTTATTTTATTTTTTCTCCCCGTTACAAGAGTCCAAAAGGGGCCAAATCGAGGCCCGTCAACAGCAAAACAGTTACCTAAATTCTCCAATAAGTTAACAGGTATTGTTACACAGTTATTAACTTATTATATACATATGGCTTGACAGTCTCGACTGGAAACCCAATTACCGATAGAGTTTTTTGAAATTGATTTAATTTATGTAAATTGATCTGGTTGGTCAATTAATTATCTAATCAAAATATAATTTATTTATTTTTAAAAAAATCTCGAGTAATCAACCAAGCAGGGGTTAATATTTTTTTTAGATTAACGTGGGTGTTTGGGTTAGCTTGCGCGCATCTCGACTAATCCTACGAGTCTTAAAATTAACGATCATATAAACTTTCAGTGGTCCTGAAATTTGTGGGACTCAAACTGGTGACTTCTGTAAAACAAATTTAAAATCTAACTAGTTGAGCTACACCTTTCAAGATCAGAAGTTAATGTCTTTGCTATCGTAATACGGTAACAAATCTTAATTTGCATGATTAAATTAAATCTATAAATCTACTAAATATTGAGCCAGTAAATAATAATAATAATAATAAAAAAAAAAAAGTCCATCACCTGACACCTCGACATTCAACGAGTAGCTGCCCAGACTGCTGTCACTCTAATGGCACAACCAACCTCAAGGGTTTGGGAATAAGATTGCTGACCAATTAACTTTAAATACAAGCTTGTGGTGAGCTATATATCAAAGCAACTTCATTATTGCTTTGGTCCACCATTTTTTACCAGCCATGTATAACTGTATTTTTTGTTAAAAAAAAATCTACACATGTTTGTATACGTGTGTATTAAATTTTTTTAGACACAAACCAGACAATTGGTCTCCATCGGATCAATTTTTTTTTTAATATAAAAAAATATTTAAATATTACTAACTTTAGTAGATTTTTTTTAATAAATTCATTATTAAAAAATAAAATCTTTATTTTTTATTAAAAAAACAAAATATTGTTGAAGTGAGTGGTTTGCTAGAAAAGAAACAGTAATTTCATTGTTTTACTTAAAAAAAATCCGGGGCTTAACGGACAAATTAGTTGGTGTTAATTATATTGACCTGCCTACTTTTTTAAAAATCCACACATACACCTTTAATTCAACTATATAAAGAGGTTGTGTGAACAAAAGAAAGAAGCACCCGGAGAAGCTCAAATAAAAAAAAAATTACGACTTCTAGCTTCTCATCCATGGCACCACCCAATTCTGTGAAAATTCTGGAGCTCTGCCAGGTTGCCCCAGCCTGCAGCTCAACTAATCCTTCAAACACCGAGTTCACTCTCCCCCTCACTTTCATAGATATCATTTGGCTCAAATTTCCTCCAGCCGAGAGCATTTTCTTTTATGAACTCACCGAGTCAAGTCCTACTGTTTTCAAATCAATTATCCTTCCAAAACTCAAAAAATCACTCTCTCATGCGCTAGTCAATTTTCTTCCACTAGCTGGCAATCTCATATGGCCTCAAGATTCTCCTAAACCCATAATCTTATGCACTCCAAATGATGCAGTTTCACTAACCATTGCCGAGTCCAGTGCAGAATTCGGTCGTCTCTCGAGCAATGAAATTCGTGAAGCTATCGAGTCACGTCCTTACATACCCGAGCTGTGTATATCTGACACTAAGGCTTCAGTTCTTGCTTTGCAAATAACATTGTTTCCTAATAAAGGGTTTAGCATAAGCTTCGTTACCCACCATGCAGTTCTTGATGGGAAAACTACGGCCATGTTCATTAAGGCATGGGTTTATATATGCAAACACCAAGAACTTGAAAAAAATGATCAACCACCCTTGTTGCCTGATGAGTTAATCCCTTCTTTTGATAGGTCAGTTATCAAAGATGTAGCTAGGATTGAGACGGCACACTTGAATTACTGGTCAGTAATGAACGAGTTGGTTCTGAAGTCCGATCGTAGAAGTTTGAAGGTGTTGCCAAACATGGGAGAGTCAGGGCCATCCGACTTAGTTCGAGCCACCTTTGGGTTGTCTCGTGAAGACATAAAGTTCCTAAGGAAAAAAGTGCAGTCCCAGTTCGATAGCATCCTCAAAGAAGAGCAAAACCATCCGAAACAAATGCATTTGTCGACCTTTGTGCTCACATGTGCTTACACTTTAGCTTCCATGATGAAAGCAATAGGGGATGGTAGTAAAAAAGTTTACTTCTTGTTCACTGTCGATTTGAGGAGCCGATCACTGGACCCTCCAATTCCAAACAATTATTTTGGTAACTGTATTGCTGGCCAACACGTTGCCGCTGAAGCAAGATTTTTTATGGAAGAAAATGGGGTTGCCATGATAGCAGAGAGGTTTAGTGAAATTATAAAAGGAATGGAGATCAGGGGATTTTTTGAAGGAGCTAAGGAGAGGCTAGTTGATCTGGCTTCTCTAGAACCAGGAACACATTGCCTTGGGGTTGCTGGATCGACCCGTTTTGATTTTTACAGGTCAGATTTCGGTTGGGGAGAGCCCAAGAAGGTGGAGATTGCATCCATAGACAGGACAAACTCTATTTCTCTGTTAGAGAGCAGAGATGGAATAACAGGAGGTGTTGAGATTGGTCTGGTTTTAAAGAGGCATGAAATGGAGACCTTTGCTTCTCTATTTGTTAATGGCCTAAAAGATTATTAAAGCTGCATTTGTTTCTCTGATGCTCAAGAGATCAACTCCGATATCGTTTCCCTGCATAATCATTTTCAATTGTTCAAATAAATGTACTGTTCATCGGTCTACTACTGCTTTGTTATGGGTCTACATATTCTTCGAGGCCTTTAAACTCTTTTTATATACTACTGTACGAGCATAAGGGTGTTTATTTGTGCTCTCACGGTATCGGAGCAGAGGTTAGCTCTCTTTGTTCTTGGATATAACATGTGGTTTTCTTGTCTTCCCATTGCCATTCATTCATGGAGTCAAATCCATGATGGTTATTGTTCTTTGTCTCTGCAATTCGCCTCCTTGATACGATGAAGTGATTCATCGTGCACACCGTCTCCTTGCTTGCCCTTTTGCTTCATGCTTGATAATCGGGGTCTTGAGCCCTTTTTGTATGTATCCATATACATAAATACATATAAATATACGGTGTGAGATCCATTTTCTTGATGTCTTTGTGCAATTTGCTCTGCCTTGTGATATCAGATAATTTTACCATTTTTGTGCGTGTAATTTGTAGCTTATTAATCAATTAAACACAATGGGTGGACTATACTCACACAAATATGGAATGAGATGAATGCACTTATTTGAAGCATCGTGAATTAAAGCACCAGATTGAATTTTCTTCCCAGTAAATAACTTGCAAAATCTCTTAAGCATCTTGCTTTTCTAACTTTCTCCAACTCACCATAAATGCAATTCTTTTACTCTATTTTTCCATAACTATAATCCAATGTAATTAACAATTTAAAATAAACAAAATAGAGGAGGGAAAAAAAAACTTTGATAAGGAGCCTATCTTAGGTGACCAAATCCAATTTTCCCAGGCCGAAAAAAAGGAGTCCACTGGTCACCAGGGGTTCCAGTATGATGTAGGACCAAATCCACTAGCCCTATCCGGTCAAAGTGGGACCCAAGTGCATCTGAAATAAAATACACGTGGCACTCAGCTAGGCACGTTTAACGAAGCATTTCGGGCCCTCCAAAAACCCGATGCATATATATCCACTTAAAACCCCGCTCTCTTCTTTCAGTCTGTTTCAATCTACAAAACCCTGAACTCCATAACAAGAAGAAAGCGGATAAATATCCGAAAATGTCCAGCTTACTGGATATGTCACTTGACGACCTCATCC
>Ga0307515_10007852_pt1 | contig 20970 bp, 8 predicted proteins | sample 17_EM_MG_FD_194513 | JGI IMG/M metagenome (GOLD analysis project Ga0307515, IMG submission 194513) | Populus trichocarpa ectomycorrhiza microbial communities from riparian zone in the Pacific Northwest, United States - 17_EM | ecosystem: Host-associated > Plants > Roots > Unclassified | place...
ATTATTGGGTTTTATGAATATCATACACGCAACAAAAACTATGAAGAAAAATTATTCGGGAGTCCCTAGGATCCCGTTAGATAGATCTAGAGTTGTTTAGGGATTTATTATCTGAAGATATGATCTTTTTTGGCTTTGAATAATTCTTTAAAGGCTGAGTTGTCACAAACCACAAGTCGTCTAATTGTCTGGACTCCAACGGTAATTCACACAAACCACCCGTGAGAAATCTCCTAAATCCCTATTTAGGAGAAAGGGATTGCTATGCTTAAAGTTTTAGCTCTAATTTTGTGTTTACGTAGTTTTTTTTGTCTAACAGACAATCCACACAAACCACCCGTGAGAAATCTCCTAAATCCCTATTTAGGAGAAAGGGATTGCTATGCTTAAAAGTTTTAGCTCTAATTTTGTGTTTACGTAGTTTTTTTTATCTAACAGACAACCACTACTCTTTTTTTCACTTACAAAATAATAGGCATAGCCTTTTATTTATAGGGAATTCTAAAAAACCCTATAAATGACGAAATATCTATTTTCCCCTTTAAATAATATCCATATATTATTTAAGAATATATAATTTTAGAAATTTAACCAATCAAGTACTTACTTGATTTTTCTAGGTCTTGAAATATAATCCCTGTATTAATTATATGCTAATCCTTAATTTCTAAAATATATTTTTAATCAAATCATACTTATTTAAATCAACTCAGTTTAATTTCTGACTAATGGTTTTTAATGTGTGTGACCTATTAAGTTTCTAATATGTTGGTCCAAATATAAAATAATTCTAATGAAATAGAATTAAATAAATTAAACAAATTAATTTATTATCAATTCATTAATTGATTAATTTATATTTGAAGATCAGATGCATCATCTAGCGACTTGTCATGATCCTTAAAATATTAGAAAAGTCATTAGTGGTTTGACTTAACCTTTTAGTGACTGGTTTCTCAATGTAATTAATATATTTTCATCAATAATGTTCTGATTTAACATTAAAGCATGTAATATGTCTGTCATGTTAAATCATGTTTATTCTCTACATAATAATCATTTATCGTTTGAATAAGATTTGAAACTCTTTTCAAATCTCATTCCACTTTGGTCGAGGATTTATCAGTCAATATGTTTTGAGAATAGATGGAATATTTTTCCTAATTCACTTAGGGTGATGAATCCTCTTTTGATCACTCAAGTACCTTCATATAGTTTATGTTACACTCAATATCTTCCTTTTTATTACCTTGATTAAGATAACATGTAACAGTATCAAAGCATAATATTATCTATATAAGTTGACATAGTGATCTCAAGTCTAAGGATCACTTACACAACTGTCACGTGATCTTTTTCATAAACATATGTGATCTGTCCATATGAAATTCTCATGCGGGTCAGTTCAGTACATGTACATGTTTTATAACAAGCACCTACATATTAGTTTTAGGTATCCCTTATACCTCAGCTTATGAGAACAACTGCTTCATTTCATAAAGGAAAAAACATAATATGTATCAATCTCTATGACTTTAATGAATGTCTAGTATTTAAGAGAGTATCGACCAAGAACATTTTAAAAACAATGCTTTGATGCAATAAGAATTCCATATTTATGACAACTTTATAATTTTTTTTATAAAATATTTTTATCCTATAAACTTTATATTTACTCTATATTCATTAATCTAATATTATACAAATATTAAAGATAAATTAAGCTTTTATTAATAATAAATATATATTTACATTAATATTATAATACTACATGTAACCAACTGATTGACTATCATGCATATTAAACTAATATTTACTAGGAAACTAACATTTACTAGGAAATTAACAAGTTCCAAATACGAAAACTAACATTTACTAGGAAATTAATTTCATCTGAACACAAGTCTCAAAAAGTATGTTTAATTGGCAGAGTTCTTCTGATGCACTTCATGCCGAGTTTTGAGTGGTGATGAAAAAGATTTAACACAATGGATGGAGCTGTTTTGATTTCTTAATTAGCAGCCAAGTTAATGTGGTACTGTCAAGAAACAGACTATAACAAAACTAATTTATTTGGACAAATAAAAGTTTCTGTAAGCATAAATAATCTCTTAATCACGTTTTCGCATATAAACCTAATTTACGTTCCACGCCCACGAGCATTTTACAGCATTACAACTAAAGAAAATCTGGGACATAGAGCGGGTAACATAGCCAACTTTATCAATAGAGTCTTAGAGATAAAAAAAAAAAAAAGAAAAAAAGATAGTAAATATGAGGCCAAAGTGAAGAGTACCCTTGACATAACGAAGTATAAGTTTGATAGCTTCAAAATTAATGCATCTCAGTTAGAGCATGCAAGAACTGACTCACAAAGTTGATGGAGTGAGAAAGATCAGGCCTAGTGATAATCAGATATTGTAATGCACCAACAAGAGAGCGATAAAGAGTAATGTCAGAGAAAAGAGGAACTCATTTGCAATCTAAGAGCTGAGCCCGAGCAAGAATGTCACGGGCATACTTGGTTTGACTGAGAAAAAGATTGTTTGAAGCTGAGGTGACATCAAGACCAGGGAAATAGCTGATAGAGGCCAGATCCTTGGTGGCAAACTCAATATGGAGTTGATGAACAAAAGCAGTAAGAAGAGTGTGGTCACTGCCAAGAATAATATATAATATCGTCCACGTAGAGGAGAAGATAAATGAGATATTGTTGGCAATAAAGAACAAAAATGGAGGTTTCAACATGGCTGCAAGAGAACCTAAGCCTAAGTAAAAAGAAACTGAAGCACTGGAACCAGGCACAAGAAGTCTGTTTCAAACCATAGAGAGCTTTCTTAAGCTTGCATACATGTCTAGGAAAGTGAGAATCAACATAACCTGGGGTTGCTACATATAGACATGTTCCTGCAAAACACAAAAGGTATTTTGAAAATCAAGTTGGTGGAGAGACCAACCATAAATAAAGTAAGAGAAAGAACAACACAAACAGTGGTCGCCTTGACCACTGGTCTGAAAGTGTCAGTGTAATCATAGAAACTAGTGGGATTTATCAACTTCATCCACAGTATGTCCAATGACCAGCAGTTGGTCACATAGAGATTTGAAATCTCAGGGAAATTCAGCAACGGACCAAGACCCTTTCTTCATCAGCTGCAACTCATTTTTAAGACAAATCTCATGAGTCTTCGATCCGTGACTGAAGACATGCTCAAGAGCGAGCCAAACATCACGGGAGGTAGGCTGACCTACAGTGACAGCCATGGCTTCTTCAGAGAGGAAAAACAAAAGGAGACTCAAGATTTGTTGCTTTTTAGCTTTCCATTCCAGAAATTTGAGATTTGTTGGTGACGAATGTTATAACCTAGTATTGATTCATTTGTTTTTAATTTAATTTGAAGGGGTTAAAATTTGAAATTAAAAGATTAGAGGCTTGAATGCAAAATGTCAAAACTTCAGTGACCAAACTGAAAGATGGCGCCCAAAACGACGCCGTTTCCACATGCACTGTTACTTCTTTTTCTTCCTCTGGAAACAGGGGAAGCCACCTGCAAAAGGGAAAAAGCATCGGTCTGCGACGACCCCATCAACGCAACCAGACCAGAACGTAGACCAAATGCAGAGCACCTAACCCCTTTCTAGCCGACTTTCCTCCACCGCCACGAGGTTGCCAACAGACCGAGGAAACCGCCACCAACAGTCCAGCGATGAAAGGACTGGTGGTGTCCCAATCCAACCAAAACACAAAGTCCCAGACCTTACCATTATCCTGGGAAGATAAGGTGCAAATCTCAAGCAAGAAAGCCTATAAAAGGCAGAGGCAGAACCGAAGACAGAGGGGGGGGGTAAAAAAAAAAACAGAGAGAAAAGAAGAGCAGCTCGAGAGCAACAGGGGACTTTAACTTCCGCTCACCTAGTTAATCCCATCATCCAAACAAAAACACAGAAACGGAGAAGAAGGGACCGAGAGAAAGAAAACAAAAGGAGAGTCTGGGGAAGCATCGTCCAGCCGGTGTGTCATTGCCTGCGGCTCCATCTCCAGCACAGGTAAGTCTTCTTCCTTCTCCCGCTCAATATGAATTCACCTAGGACTGTTCCCTTTGAATTTTAATTAACCCCCTCCCCCCGTGCACGCACTCGTCACGAGTCCTTATGTTCAGCCAGGTTACTGGTCTGAATCAGTAACGGGACCGGGCTGGCTGTATCCGACCCAGCCCGTACAGCTGGCCAGGATCCAGCCTAGTAAAAAAAAGGAAGAAAGAATAGATCGTGTTTGAGCCTCAGGCCCAGCCGACCCAAATTACTTTTGTTAAGGGTGTGTTGGGCAAAACACACCCTTAGACCTTTTACATGTATTTTGTTTTTGTTTTGATATCTGATCAAACGAACCCCTTTTGATACTAGAAAATTCTAGAAATATTTGAGGATCTTTGAGAGCACGCGTTTTGTTTTATTTTTTTCTTTGCGTATTGTTTTCTTCCTGCTATATGCTTAATCTATGGACCTTTACTATTGAATGCAAATATGTTGTGCAATGTTTTTATTTATTATTGTCTAAAAAGAGTAAATAATAAAAAAGGGTAAACAAAAAGAAAAAGGTATAGAAAAATTGTTTCTTCTTCATTAAAAATTCAAAAATTTTGCAAACTTATTCATTTGTGCTAAAGCCAGGAATATCACACTTCTTGGGTTTATATAATATTTACCAACGCTAGAGTTTGAATATTCGTAGGCAAATGTTCACTGATGCTAGAGTAAAGAACATTATAAAAAAAAAAGAAAAAAAAAGGAGAACAAATTCTTAACAATTTTAGACAAAACCAGCAATGCATCTTGCCTCAGGTAGGACGCTCAAGGGGTGATAATATATTTCTTTTTTGCGTAACCAGTCTTCTACCATAGAATCTCTGCTGATCAGTCAAGATTCTTAGTGACCATAATACTAGGTGACAACTCCTTGAACTAGACATTTTCCCCTCGAAGAACAAGATGTCAAATACATGTTCTTTTTCCAATGAAAATTTTTAATTGGTCGCCGCGATGTCTGGGTGTGATAGAATGACGACTCCACTAGGGAATTTTAAGACTAAGTTTCGCTTCTTGTCTTATTATTGCTATCTTGTTTTGTTATGTTTTTTTTTCCTTGCCTTTACTGCTTTAACATGCATCTTTATTTATATTAGCATGCATCACTTTAAGAGCACACACCTTAAAATTTAGGATAGGTGGAGAAATAATGGTACCCCAACGACTTTAGTCTAGATAAGACTCATGAAACCATCTAACTCTTATTTGATTGTTTACCTGATAGTGGTTGATATGTCAATCTGATATTACTTAGGGCTTCTATCTTCATGCTTTTTGTAAGCTTCATATCAGTCTTTCTAGGACGATCACTGATGTAACACCCCACACTTTTATATACGTTTATAGTTACTTTCCTATAATTTGGTACGTAAAAATACAGGTAATTTTTTTTCTTCTCCAGTTTCGCTAACATTACAAATTTTAATCCAAAATTCGTAACCCTCATTTCGACTTCCATCATACCTTTAAATTTATTTATGGAGATCATTCTCTCCCTTACATATCACATTTATTATTATTTCTACTATTTATTAAATTTCTTTTCATTTTAAGTCTCCATTACTCATCGGGTTCTCCTTACTTTGATCTTACGTTCATACGACGGTTTACAACTGAGCATGCAAGAGACCCTTTTGGACTAGATAGTGACCTATCTCTTGATGCGCTTAAACGACTAGAACCTACCTACTAGATTGTACCTTGTGTAATCTCGCTATGGCAAGCCCAACATGTGGCATCTTGAATTCCAAGACCATTGGGTGACAAATGGTCGTCGCATAGGATACAAGAGTCTGAGTTATTATAGTTGACAAGAAGGAATTAACTTGAATTGAAAGCCGAAAGGTTTATAAAAAGCTTAAACTTAAGGAAGACTGGATAAGGATCCCCTCGTTGACATGATAATGACATCAGGTTCCTAAAATCCTTGAATAACGACCATTGCCACCACGTGAAGGACGAGTCCACATTGAATCTGTATTTTTCCTGGGCATGATTGCATAATTTTCATTTAATGGGTTGAAATATATGTTCCCATTGAAACACACCTATAACACTCGACCACGAAAACAATAAATGGATAACAAAGAATGAGCTTAGTTGGAAGCTCAACATCGAAAAGAGTTGGAAAGTCTTAGAGAAGAAGTCGTAAGGCTTACTAGTCTACTCGAACAAGCCTTGAGATCTAAATTCAGAAAAGAAAAATTTACAGCTTAACATGAACCTTTGCTCGCAAATCCACAGAATCTGAGGGCAAATAAGGTGTCATTTGAATATCAACAGGCTACGTATTCCCAAATTGCTTAACCAACATATCCCATAAGAACCATTGACTTTATAGTGAAGGAATCCCAAAAGGACAAGATGGTAAAAGAACGACATGAAAAATGACAAATTGAAGAAGAGCGGTAAAAGAAAAGATAAAAGACATAAAAATTCAAACTACTGATAGTGATCCTCAATCTTTGAAACCTTGAAACAGTCTTCGAACCTTACGAATCCTTTCCTTTCATAGCCAAAAAAACACAGTCTACAGTACGTGCTTGTAGAAGTCCTTTCTATTCGAGCAAGTAAGCAACCTGAAACAATAAACGATGCTCTCAAAATGCAAAGAGTACTTTTTCATAAGATTCATGACATCGAGAACAAGCTACTCATTATTATTCATGTTGACAAAATGAGTGATAAAAAAGAGATCAATTTTTCTCAAACAAAACCTCGAGCTTTTTCTCGAGCCCTTCACTTTGAAACTTATAAAAATAGAAGGTCACCTCTTGACGTACCTTCACCAATGGTAATATCGCGAACATATAAGCAAATCATCTCTTTTCCAAGAAAAATCACTATGGAGTTGCAAGATTTCAAAAAGCAAATTGTTTTAAACTCACATCGATTTTTTTTGTTTTTTTTTTAAATGCAAGATCAATATTTCAAGATTCTTTCTAGATAACTATTCCTTCACCAAATTGAAAAGGAGAGAATGGTTACTAGAAACCATTATTTGTCTGAGTCGTTGACAGAGCACATTTAGGGGCAATGACCAGTACAAGAGGGGCAACATTGTGTTTAGAAGGAAAATTGATCCCTTTTAGATAATTGTGAAATAGGGAACATTTTCTACAACGAGACAAGGGGGCATTTTTGTTTATAAAAGACAGTTTGATCCTTTCAATAAGTGACATCAAATGTTTTTAACACTGAGACAGAAGAGTAATGAATGATCCTCTCAAATTATTCAACTAGACAAAAAATCTTCAGCAAGTAAATCGATCACGATGAGCACCATGAAGGCTGAGTTGTGTAACAATTCTGGAAAAAGACTTAGATGGACCAAATCGAGTGGGCTAGAACCGAAACGATGAAGATGACCCAAATCAGAAATAGCAAGTCCTCATCAATCAAGCAACAAGAAGATTGAGAAGAAACAGGGGCCTATATTTCAAATCAGGTAAAGATGCATGCATAACATCTAACTTTGAAACATTAAACAATATGTTTTGCAAATTTCATAAGAGAAATCCTTGATAAGATCTATAAAAAAAGGGAGGCCACCTTGAAATGGCCAAGAATTGAAAATGCTTTTGAAAATTTTTCGACATGGGCAGGCCGCTCATGAGAATTAGGCCACTCGAAAAATCTTTGTTTTTTTTTTCTTGGGTAGGTCACCCATTACAATGAGATCATTTCTAAAAAAATCTTTGTATTTTTCACCCGGGCAGATCACCTATTACAATGAGACAATTCAAAAAAATCTTTGTATTTTTCCACCTTTTCATTTTCTATTTGGATAGGTCACCCATTACAATGAAATCATTTCATAAAAATCTTTGTATCTTTTAAAAAAAAATCTCTACATTTTTCACCAATCAGGTAAGTCGCCTGGAACAATTAGATTATTTGCAAAAAATCTTCGCAATTCTTCTCCATCGGGTAGGTTGCCTAGAACAACTTGACCATTTTTTGAAAAAAATCAAAAGAAATGAAGAGGAAGGGCTTTCACGTTTATTTTCTTTACAAATTTACTATAGAAAGCCAAAAGAAAATGAATTTTTCAATGTCTTTGCACCGTAAGTATTATTAAGAGGGGGACAACTGTTATAACTCAATTTTGACCCATTTGCTTTTAATTTAATTTTAAGAGGGTTAAAATTTGAAATTAAAAGATGAGGGGCTTGAATGCAAAATGTCAAAAATTTAGTGACCAAGCTTAAAGATGGTCGTCTCAACCCAAAACGACGTTGTTTCCACATGCACTGTTACTTCTTCTTCTTCCTCTGGAAACAGGGGAAGCCACCTGGAAAAGGAAAAAAGCACTGGTCTGCCACGACCCCATCAACACAACCAGACCAGATCGTAGACCAAATGCAGAGCACCTGACCCCTTTCCAGCTGACTTTCCTCCACCGCCACGAGGTTTCTAGCAGACCAAGGAAACCGCCACCAACAGTCCAGCAATGACAGGACTGTTGGTGTCCCAATCCAACCAAAACACAAAGTCCCAGACCTTATCATTATCCTGGGAAGATAAGGAGCAAATCTCACGCAAGAAGTCCTATAACAGGTAGAGGCAGAACCAAAGACAGAGGGGGGGAGAAAAAAAAACATAGAGAAAAGAAGAGGAGCTTGAGAGGAACAGGGGACTTCAACTTCCGCTTACTTCCGCTCGCCTAGTTAATCCCATCAACCAAACAAAAACACAGAAACGGAGAAGAAGGGACCGAGAGAAAGGAAAGGAAAAGAGAACTGGGGAAGCATCGTCTAGCCGGTATGTCATCGTCTGCGGCTCCGTCTCCAGCACAGGTAAGTCTTCTTCCTTCTCCCGCTCAATATTAATTCACCTAGGACTGTTCACTTTGAATTTTAATTTACCCCCGCCCCCCATGCACGCACGCTTCACCCGTGCTTCTGTTTGTAGTCGGGTTACTGGTCTGAACCAGTAACCGGGCCAGGCTAGCTGGATCCGACCCAGCCCGTATGACCGGGCTCGATCCGACCCAGTAAAAAAGGAGGAAGAGTGGGCCGGCCTGGGCCTCAGGCCCAGCCGGCCCAAATTGCTTTTGCTACGGGTGTGTTTGGCAAAACACACCCTTTTGCCTTTTCCATGTATTTTATTTCATTTTTATTTTGATATCTGGTCAAACGAGCCTCTTTCGATATCATAAAATTTCAGAAATATTTGGGAATCTTCGTTGATTTATTTGGGGGCTTCCTCGCGCTTTGTTTTAGTTTTTTTCTTTGCGTATTGTTTTTTTCCTACTATATGCTTAATCTACGAATTTTTATTGTTGAATACGAATATGTTGTGGAATGTTTTTTTTTTATTATTATTCTTGTCTAAAAAGAGTAAATAATATCAAAGGGTAAATAAAAAGAAAAGTGCATAGAAAAATTGTTTCTTCATTAAAAATTAAAAAATTTTGTGAACTTATTCACTTATTCCAGAGTCAGGAATATCGCACTTCTTGGGTTTATACAATATTTACTAACACCAGAGTTAGAAATATTCCTATGCAAATGTCCACTGATGTCAGAGTCAGGAATATTAAAAAAAATAGGAGAACAAATTCTTAGCAATTTTAGACAAAATCAGCAATGCACCCTGCCTTAGATAAGACGCTAAAGGGGTGATAGTATCTTTCATTTTGTGTAACCAGTCTCGTACCATAGAATTTCTGTTGACTAATTAAGGTTTCTAGTGACCATAATATTAGGTGAAGACTTTTTAAACTAGATATTTTTTTTTAAAAAAAAAGTATCATATATTTATTTTTTTCACATTAAATTTTTTTTAAAGATTGATGTGATATTCAGGTGTGAACATGAATATCCTTCAATGGAACCAAGAAGATTTTGGCAGTCAAGGAGAGGAGTAAGCTTGCTCTCCAGAGCAAGTAATTTGTGACTGAAAGCTTAATGATAACAATGTGGACCATGGTATTAAAGGAGAAAGTGAGCAACCATAGAGAGACGAGAAAGAAGAGATCAAAAAGATGTTAATATATAGAAAGCTCTGACCATGAGAATGTTTTGTAAATCACAACACTGTTAGAGATGGAGATAAATTTCATTTATAGAAAAGTATATGGCTATGCATGAGAAGAAAATAAGATACAAATGGAAACAAATCATGCAATGAATATTATATGTTTAGGAGAGATTCTTGAGTATGCATAAAAGACTCAATCGTACTCCCAAACCGCTTGAAACTCGTCAATATAATACTCAACAAATATAGGGAAAAGGAACCTAAGAGCATCATCAGATACACCTAGCTAGTGACACCAAGTGCATTGCATGCTCAGCGGAACATTTCTCAAGGAAAAAGATCCGGAAGTTGTGGACAGCAGTATGGAGAAATGACATGACAATATAAATACCAAGAGCCTGATTTTGAAAAACAATTGAATATCACTTGTAGAGTCTCCCAATCTGATCGCTTCATTTTATCATTCTTTTTTAGCAGTACAAAGTTCCGATACAACTCTACAGGATCACGAAATGCTACATTCGTTTCCCCCACAATTTTGTTCCCACCCTCAGGATCGTTACTTTGTTTCCCTTCAAAAACCTTAAAATAAAAATAAAAATAAAAAAAGCTACTCTCACTAACATCACCAACCCCCACATCAGCACCCTCACGGCCAGCATTTTCTACAAAGTCCAAAGTTTTATTCTTATTCAACTCTTCCCTTTAACTATTCTCATAACTGATGGATGAAGAAGACGGCCTCGCATAGGCAGGATTAAAAATGGAAAATTGTGGGTTCTTTAAAGGTAATTGAGAATGAATGATGGCTAACAAACTAGTTGGGAATTGACGGCAAGGAACGTCAAAAGAGGGACTAAACTGGTAAGTGTCTGAAACCCAGTTGTTAAATTGTCTCGAAGAATTATGACAGCAAAACTCTAGTCCTGCAAGTATTGTTTCTTGATGCCTAGATTCTAAACAATGAGGTAAAAGGGCCTCCAGCCACTAGAAACTCACAAATAACACCAAACCAAAAAAATAAAAATAAAAACCCAGTAAATTTTTATAGGTGTAACTGTACGTAAGTGTGTCAACTTCAGCATATGTTGACAAAAACAAACGAAATGTAATGAAGTTGCAAATAAATGATTCAGAGAGAGAGAGTGGAGGGAAAGTGGTGGACAGTGACAGTTTTAAGCCACCAAAAACTCTAAACCCATGAACGGTTGGTTAGTTGGTTCTACAGAACAGATGACTTACATCGGTGCCTCCCTCATCACTTCAGGGTTTAACTTTTGAGTCGTTTAGGGCCGGTTCAGTATATTTCAGGTTTTTCTATACAATGGAATGGAGGACTGTTGGGCTTTAATTACTTTTCTTACTGTATTTCCATTTCTGTTGTTCAAATACACTTTTTTTTCCTTCAATCATGCACAGTGTCTATCTCAATATAAATTTTAGGCAACTTACCATCCAATTCAAGTAAAGCAGGTGTTGATATGTTGATTTTATTCCATTGAAATGAAGTTGTTTAGGGTCTTTTGACAGCACTTTCTATCGCAACTTATTTTAGAAATTAACATATTGAAAATTAAGACATAGTTTTTCTAATGACCAGTGTTCCATCAAATTTATAACAGTATTCTACATCAACTAATTTTCCAAAACATTTATTTCATCAATAGTCCTTTTCGCATGCTAGATTTGTTTCCTAAACAACTCTAAATATAACTTGACTTTGGGCCTGGAAAACACAGGGACTGCTTGCTAGTTGCTTGGATGACTTAAATCAAATATCAAAGAAGACTTTTTTTTTCATTCTTACTTAAAATGGAGATGTACTTGTACATATATACTAATGGATCAATAATACTGATCTTACAATTAAGCTATCGTACTGATTCTATAATTAAGCTATCGTACCATATGCATCGGTACTAGGAAAGACAAAAATCACCACGGAATGAAAGAATTATACATAGAAGGAAAAAATCATAATATTCCAATACTTCATGCACTCAAGTTAATGCATAGATATCACACATGCCCAACTTGTTCAAGAACTTTGAGAACACTTGATTTGAAACTACTTTGGTGAGGATATTAGCCAATTGATCCTCAGATCGAATTTTAAGCAACTTCATAATTTTATCATCCAACTTTTCTTTGATGAAGAATTTGTCTACTTCCACATGCTTTGTACGATCATGTTGAACTAAATTATGGGTAAATCACATGTTACTTTATTGTCACAATATAATCGAATTGGGGCTTAAAAGACGTCTTAGTCATAATGCTTCACAAATTCCAAAAGACATACATCTAAATTCAGCTTCTGCACTTGAGCGTGCACTACATTTTATTTGTTGCTTCTCCATGTAACAAGATTGCCACCTATAAAGGTAAAATACACTGAAATATATCATCTGTCATTTATTGCTCCAGCCTAGTCAACATCAATAAATGTATCTGCACTTTAACAATTTCCATTTTGTGTGAATAATATTCATTTTCCAGGAGCGACCTTTAAATACTTCAAAATATGCATAACTACATTCATATGTTGCTATCTAGGATTATGTATGAACTGACTGATAATGCTTAGTGCATAGGTAAGATCTAGCGTAGTGTGTGCTAAATACATCAATCTTCCTACAAGTCTTTTGTACTTTTTTTTTATCAACTGGTATTTGATTAGAACCAACACATAATTTCAAACGTTCTTTCACTAGTGTATCAGTTGGTTGACATGCTAACATACTAATTTCTTGTAACAAATCCAAGGTATATTTCCTTTGAGAAAGAAAGATACCTTTTTTAGATCTAGACATTTTGATTCCGACAAAATATTTCAAGGGACCAAGATCTTTCATTTCAAATTCTCTGGACAAGTAACTCTATAAATTCTTCCTTTCCTCAGGATCATTTCCTGTAACCACCATGTCATTTACATATACAATTAGTGTCGTGATCTTATCATGCTTTCTCTTCATGAATAAATTGTGATTTGAATTGCTTTGATGGTAGCCAAAGGCTCTTATAGATTTTGTGAACTTTCTAAACCATGCTCTTGGAGATTGTTTCAATCCATACAATGATTTCTTTAATCTAGCTGTGTATTTCTGGTATCATGCATCTTGGTGGGAGATCCATAGAGACTTCTTCGAACAACTCGCCATGTAGATTCACGTTCTTCATATCAAACTACTATAATGGCCAATCCAAGTTCATAGCTAAGGATAACAAGATCTGAACTGTGTTGATTTTAGCTATAAGTGCAAATGGATCACTTAGTAAAGGATAACAAGAATGGCTAATCCAAGTTCATAGTTAATACCTCTGGTGTGACATTGTGGTAGTGTTTTAACTGGCTCAGTTACAGAAGCATCTTTAGCAAACGATTGGTTTGGTACATCACTTTCATTCTTTTCTTAATAGATCAGCTTAGTTTGTAAATCATCATCACTAGCTTCTAAATTTATACCATTTGCATCCACGATCCCCACATCTTGGTTACCAGTTTGTGAGTTATTATCATCACTAGTATCTCTGTATGGATCCAAATTCATACTTGTATCCAGTGTACTCATATCCTGGTCATTAGGCGGAACTTCTATAGAAATGTGAACATTATAGTCTAGAGTCTGAACTTCTTTCCGGTACTCCTTTTGAAGTTCAGACTTAGAAAAATATATTGAGTCTTCATGAAAAACTAGAGGATGGTAGCATCGGTACCCCTTTTGATGAGTAGCGTATATAATAAAAACACATCTTAATGCCCGAGGTTGCAACTTGTTATGTTGGTGCTTGTGTAAGTGGATGAATGCCACATATCCAAACACATAAAGAGGTAAGTTTGGGGTGGCTAGAGACACAACACCTTGCACGAGGTCTTGGGATGATGTTTTGAAAGCAATAGTGTTAAAGGGTACCCGATTGATTAAATAAGTTGCAGATGTAAGAGCTTCTCCCCAATAGGACAACGATATATGAACTTCTATCAATGAAGCATGAACAACCTCGAACAAGTGGTGATTTTTTCGGTCAAGTACCCCATTCTGTTAGGGTGTATTAGGACAAATAGTTTGATGGATGATTCCATAGGTTCTCAAGTACTACTGAAATCTCCACCATTATCATTGTGAAGAACCTAAATTTGTGCATTATACTGAGTACACATCATTCTATAAAATTGTTGAAATAACATATTCACTTCGCCTTTGGACTTCATCAAACACACCGATGTTACCCTTGTACAATCATCAATAAAAGTAACAAACCAACGAGATCCACTTAATGTAGGTACATTGGATGGACCCCAAACATCTGAATGTATGACTATAAAAGGAACTAAGCTTCTATTCAAGCTTAATGGAAATGAAACACAATGGCTCTTTACAAGTTCACAAACATCACACTTAAAACTTGAAATATCATATTTTGCAAATAAGTTAGGAAATAATTTTTGCAAGTAACCAAAAAAGACATGTCCCAATCATTAGTGCCATAACCAGATGTCAGATATCTTCTTCTCCCCCTAAGAACCATCTACTGCCAAAGCTTGACGCAACTTATTTAAACTATTTGACATCAAGTCAAGATAGTATAACATCCCTCACTTAATACAACAACCAATCATCTACCTTATTTGGATGTCCTTAAACACACAAGAGTCAGGCTAAAAAATGACAATACAAAATAAGGTCGTAGTTGTTTGGGAGACTGACAACAAATTGTAGTTTAAAGATGGAACAACTAAGACAAAATCTAAACTCAAAGTATCAATAAGGGGCAATGATCTTTCCCCACTAACAGGGTTTGAAGTGCCTTTGATAGTGGAAATAAATTTTTGTGAGGATGATTTGATTAATGAGACTTGATTAGAATCAAATGTCATGTGGTCAGATGCACCAAAATCAATTATCCATGCAATATTAGAAACGAATGTAGAAATATTTAAAACTTATCACTGTCATTTGAGGCCTTCCTAGCAATATCATCCTCTTCATGTGTTTCAACAACTACAGCAGTGGAAGAGGACATCTTGGAATGCTTCTTTCGTGGATCGTGGCCATGATCCCACCAGTTTGGATACCCCCTACAAGTTCAAAGCATTTGCTTTTCGTATGACCAGTTTGATCACAATGACTATATTTGTATGCGTATTTGTCGGCACCATTCTTCTTATGGTTGGACCTTATTTTCTCCTATTGATATTTGAAAGACCAGTTTTGGGTCACCATGGCTGAAGCTTCAAAGTTTTTAGGTTCTTCGTTCATCATTGTACGTCGAATGGACTCATGGTGGATCAATACATAACATTCTTCTAGTTTAGGGAATTGGTTCCTTCCTCAAAATTTCACTATAGATTTGTTTGAAGTCATCATCTAATCCAGCAAGAAAGATATGCACCCTCTGCCACTGGACTAGTTTTCGATAAGATTCAACATTTTTCTCACTCTCCATGATCACCTTATCACGATGATCCAACTCACTAAAAATTTCAGTCAATTCTCCATAATACACAGAAAGTGCTCTGCCTTTTTGTTTGGAAGAGAAATCCTTTTTATTTAAGGCAAAAACTTGTAACCCATATGTTCCATCATAAAAGACTTTAGAGAGAGCTTTCCAAATATCACGAGGGTAAGCGAAGATATTGCTTCATAATTTCTGGGGACATAGACATCAACAACCATCTCTTGACTTTTTGATTATTTGCATACCACCTTTCATATCCATCATCTTTCTTTATAGGTGCCTGTGAATTCCCACGAATGAAGGAGAGTTTCTCCTTCTCAACAATATGCATTTCAATGATTTGAGACCACATGTCATAGTTTGTCTGTAACAACCCCGATTTTTTTTTAACATCATTGTTTTTTTTTTTTTTATACAGGTTCCACCAAAATTTCTACCAAAATTTCGGCAGTGTCTCCTCTATACGGGGAGGTCCCAAGTTATCGACAAAATCATATTACACTTCTAATTTCATTTCACAATCCGATCCAATCATCCTGGATCTCAACTCAACCCATCATCACCAACACAAGACATCTTATTCAATAACATTATACAATTCAAGTTCATAAAATAACAATACATAATTCAATTGTTACATCATATAAACCATATCTTGCATAATAACTTCATATAATGTTATTCAAGTGAAGGATTCAATTTCAACTATAAACATGCATAGTTAAATAGGTACTTAGAATTGCAAACATTAGATTAAAGTCATACATCCAAATGTATGGGTTAATACTACATTTCAAGTTTTAGGAGATAAGTCTCTTAATTTACAAATCATTACATGGTCGAAAGTAAAAGGTAACTAAACTAAGATCACTCTTGACGCGACCCTGATGAACCTGAAAATAAAAATTAACATGTACATATAAATATAAACAGGTAGTAACAAACAATAACAATGACAGATAATAATTCCTATGGAATTTCTTTTGATACATAAAATTACGCATAAACCTCTTTTATAACATACATTTTCCATCTATTACCAATATCCTATCCCATTTGCCGAGAACAATTTCATCTTAGAAATCTCAATACAACTCAATAGTTTCGAACACCATCTCCTTATGAATAAATTCTCACTTGATACCAAGATATTCCTCTCTTGGTATCATTAGCTTATCTCATTCTTTCGGAATAACTAATCAATATTTTCTTTTTCATTTTCCGAAAGGTAATTGCCGATACTATTGAATCTCATTAGTATCATTAGCCTCCCAATATCAGGTTAGACTAATTAATTCCATTTAAGTGCCGATATCAATACAACCAATTGATATCATTAACTATTTCTACCCCAAAATAGTTAATCAATTCTTATTCATATCTAGTTTACCATCAAAGTTGTTGATGTCAAGAACCCTTGCCATCATTAGCCTCCTTACCTGGAGTAGTTAATCACACTAGAAATTGTTGCCGATACCAATATGACCCATTGATATCATGAACTATTCACGACCTAGAATAGTTAATCAACTTATCTTTTTCCCTTAACCAGGAGTAACCATGCCGATGTTAGAAATCTTTACTAACATCATTAATCACCCAATTACTCGGGATCGACTAATCAATTTAAGAAATGTCGGCACCAATGGAACCCCATCGATACCATTAGTTATTCAAACCCGTATAGCTAATCAATGTCATCTGAAATACCGGTACCAATGGAACCTCATCGATACCATTAGTTATCCACACCTGGATAGATAATTAATGTCATCTGAAATGCCGATACCAATGGAACCCCATCAATACCATTAGCTATCCAAACTCAGATAGCTAATCAATGTCTTCTCAACCTTCCATTTGTATCGATTCCTTTTCATTCTTCTTATTAACATCATATACATTATAACCACAGTTGCCGAGTATCATTCACACATAACCTTAATTACCAACACTACGGTCACTAAGCATCATTCACATAACGTTGGTCACCCTCATTGCAATGCCAAGTATCAATTTATGCCCTTAGCCACCCTCATCATGATGCTAAGTATCATCATAACATATCCTTAGACACCGATACTACGTTGAACAATTATCTATCATTTCTCCTCCAATCTCCTAGTCATTGTATCATGTTTATTCCAAAGTTATCATGGCTAATTTGATACCTATCAATGTATGCAAGGTAATCATATTCATTCTAATAATAACATAATTAATTTGATACATAACAATGCACACAAGGTACTCATGTTCGTTCAAACATTATCCTAGCTATCTTGATCCATACCATTGTACGCAAGGTACACATATTCATTCAAACATTATCCTAACTAATTGATCTATACCGTTGTACGCAAGGTACTCTTATTCATTTCAATATTTATCGAAGTAATTAAACAATACAATCTGAAATTTATCAATGAATTTACACAAATTGAAAAGATAAGGTGCGATGCACCTACCTGTTTCCCCAACCGATCGAGTCCCTTCAACTCCTGACGACCCTGCTCCAAGCATCTCTTCTGTTTTAGAATCAAAAGATACAATTAGTAACCTCTTTTAATTTTATCACAATGTGTGTTCTCATACTATTGAAATCTCATTCACATGAATTCATCACCATGTTTTAATTTCATTTTTTGATTATTTCTTTCAACTACCTTATTACACTTTCTAGATTAGTTTTCACTCGAGAACACTGTTTACCATTTAATTCGTAAGTAAAGTTATAGAATTTGGTTTTAAGTGTGGTTTGGCTCCTTGGAAAGGTAAGACACGGTTCTACAACTCTACTAAAGGATCGGAAGACCAATTTTGCCCTTAACACCCCTGAAATTATCTGTTATAGTACTCAACACAATCTGTCAAGTATAAGACAGTTCGACCCTTCTTTCATTTTTAGTCCATATCTAGAGTTCTATAACTCCAAATTACACGAGGTCAGTTGTTTTAAAAAGATAACATCCATACCTACAACCTTTGTGAAGACTTCAATAAGAAATTTTATCATTTTGGTTCACGTTTATCCCAACACAATCCGAATGAATACAATCCAAGCAGTGAAATTAACCACCATTATACTATGAAACAGATACCAAAAACGCATATAATTTTAACGGTTAGATCTTCTTAGATCAAGACAAAACCAAATGGACCTAAAAATTGACAATATACTATTCTCCGATAAATAACTTCTTGTTGAAGTCTCTAATCCCGATCTCCACCGTTCATAATAAAAAGCTCATTAATATGACCCACTTATCAAAAATTGAGCAGGATCCAACGGTGGAAAAAGGTGGAAACTGCCAGTGACCATGACTGACTTGCAGGCAGGTTTTCCTTGAAATGTTGCGAGGGCTATATCGCTCACACCAAAGCAGAACATTCAGATCCCAACGGTCAGATGTTAGCGGGTAGTGAGAACCATAATATATCCAAACACCAAACCAATCCAAAGGTAAAATTTAGAGATATGGCCGTTTGAATGTCTGCTCTCAAGGTACTCTCTCTCTCTCTCTCCTTTTTTTTTCTTTCGTTCGGCTCTCCTAGTTAATTTCTGCACAATTTTTTTATTTATATAGAAAATCTATTTATATTTACTAAAACACCTTTATTTCAAGTTTGGGTACTTTTTCATTCAACCAAATGCCTTTTCTCGGTCTATTTTTAAAATACCATACAAAAAATCTCTCTCTAAAATTTCTTTTCTAATAATTCAATATTATTCCATTTTATTTTATTTTATTTTAACTAGCTCATCCCATTTTCAGTTCTGAATTATCAATAATTTTATTAATATCATACTTGTATATTGTTATGCTACGATAAAAAAAAAAAAACATTTCGGTTCTAGTTGCTCAAACAATATTCTTTGTTATGGATACAATTCCAAGCTATATAATATCTTACTTAAAGATGATTGGATTCACGCATATGGTTGTATTCCCTCAACTCTGTGTCAGATATTGTTGCTTTATAATGGAAGTAAGTTTGAGATTGCATATGTAGACAATAAGCCATTTGTAACATGCGCAAACCATTTAGAAGCACAATTTTATTCAAGAAAATAGAGTACAATTAGAATTGCTATCATTAGTGAGGATTGAAGAAATAGAGAACGAGATTTGTGAAATGCTGACAAGGCCTTTACTATTTGAAGAGCTTGGAAGAAAGAGGAAGATCTCTCCCAACGAGTAAAACAACAATAGGAAACAATTCTGGAAAAGTGGCAATCCGTAAAAGCGATGAGCAAACAAATATGCGAATGAAAGTATTTAAAAAAATCAATCAGAATAAAAATTTAAAAATTCAAATTCATTTTGAAAATAGTGTCCATCATTACTCTGTCATTCATACATGTGTAACAGAGACTGTTAAGATATATTTGATGTAAAATTCAAAATTTGATTCTCACATACCTATTAATTAAGAATACCCATTAGTTTACATTAACTAATTGACATTTTTTTTTTTGGATAAGTGTTATACTATAAAAATATACAAGAAATAAATATTATATGGTAAGAGAAAACTTAGAAGATAAAGGTTACTGTTACATATAAAATAAGAAACGTGCATACAGGAAGCAGGTGTAACAAGCCATTTAATTAAAAGACAGCAACAACTCTTATGAATGTGAGATCATGGAAAGAACCCTGAAAGATAGGAGGTTATTGGCAGTTGACAGATAGTTAATAAAGATATCATATAATTGACTATATAAGACAGATTGCAAGGAGGATTGAGGAAATGAACAATCAATAACTCAAACTCAAATCACTGCATTGTAATTTTATCAAGTTCTCAAAACCTTTAAACCTTAAACCATTATCAAGTTCTCAAAACCTTTAAACCTTAAACCAATAGACAATAGTCTATAAACGATAACTCTGTAGACGATAGAACAATAATTGATAACTCTGTAGGTACGATAACTCTGTAGACGATAGAACAATAATCAATAACTCTGTAGGTAATAGTCAAGTAGGTAAGCTTGCAATTTTAACTCTATAAACCAAAAATACTAAAAAAAATATTTTATTATTTAGGAGTTTCAATTTATGGATTTAATCAAAGTATAAATCATTTTATAAATGTAAGTATTTCTTTTCTAAATTAGTGAGTTACTTTACATTAAGTTGTTTTAATTATTTGATTATTTCTATTCATGTGAAAATGAATTTAATTATATTAATATTCATATAACTTTATAATACAAATTTAAAATTACATAAGTAAATCTAAAAATAAATTAAAAATTCAAACCAATTAACTTAAAACTTCAACTCCAATATTAAGTTGCAAAGACCTATATTAAGTTGCAAAGTCATGACAAACACAAAAAAACCTCCATCAAAGAGGTTCTTGGGCTATAAACAAAAAATGGCCTTCCCCTAATTCCGAAATCCCCACCCCTCCCCAATTTCTGTCATC
>Ga0307515_10007853_pt1 | contig 20968 bp, 2 predicted proteins | sample 17_EM_MG_FD_194513 | JGI IMG/M metagenome (GOLD analysis project Ga0307515, IMG submission 194513) | Populus trichocarpa ectomycorrhiza microbial communities from riparian zone in the Pacific Northwest, United States - 17_EM | ecosystem: Host-associated > Plants > Roots > Unclassified | place...
TAACGGAATCTAGTGGATAGCTAGGAAGGTTACTAAAGAATATTTAGATTATTAGAGAAATAAACTAATAAGGCATAAGCCGTATAGAGGGCTATAACCTATTAAAATACCAGAAAGACTATAGGAGGTTATATTATAGGACTTTATCGTTAAGTTACTAAAGTTAAGAGACCCTATTACCGGATAAGATTATAATATAATCTTAGTAATAATAGATAAGCTTATAAAGTGGGGATACTTTATAGTATGCATAGAAGAAATCTTAGCAGAAGATATCGCTAGAATCTATATTAAGGAAGTGTTTATAAGATATAGAGCACTAAATAAGATTATATTAGACAGAGACCTAAGATTTATAGTAGTATTTTAGGAGGTATTCTTAGCGGAATAAGGAGTTAGAGCAGCAACTTCTACTATATATTACCCGCAGACAGACGGTTAAACGGAAAGATTAAATTAGATATTAGAGTAGTACCTAAGGCACTATATTAATCACGCATAAAATAATTAGGTATCGTTATTACCAGTTATATAATTTATATACAATATAACGCCTTAAGAAGGAATAGGTATATTACTATTTAAGGCAAATTACGGGTATAAGCTAAGGATATCGCTGTTACTATAACAAGTAAAGAAAATAAATAGCATAGCTAAAGAAAGAATAAAGACGTTAATAAATTTTTATATAGACCTTATAGAATTAGTAAAGAAAGTATAAAAGAGAATAAAAAGGTACTATAATGCTAAGAGATCTAAGGGACCAGATCTTAAGGAGGGAGATAAAGTATAGCTACTATATAAAAAGTTCAAGAGTTAATAACTAAGTAAGAAGTTAAACTACGTTAGACTAGGACCTTTTAAAATTACGTAGAGAATTTCACTAGTTATATTTAAGTTAAACCTACTAGCTAAAATAAAGATCTACCCTATATAGTATATTGCAATACTAGAACCAGTATATAGAAATATTAAGCTACTAGTCTACAAAGCAAATATATATAGAGGATAGGAGGAAGACAAATAGTAAGTTTGAAGGATTGTTAGTTATAAGGACGTTAACGATAAAATATAGTATAAGGTTAAGTAAATAGGCTATAATAAGACTACCTAGAAACCACTAAAGAATTTAAAGAACGCTATAGGAAAGGTACAGGAGTATTGGAAGAGATTAGGTTAGGTAGTATTAATAAAAAAGAATCGCTAAAGAACAAGTTACCTAAAGGGGACCTAAGAAAAGCAGTTGCCGAGCTACTCGGATCTATTTCCTTCTCTATTAGAGGAGAATCCATTCTTTTATTACTAAGTTCCTATAGACCCTATTTTATAAGCTTCTACTCCTTAAAGCGGACCTTCTTACATACCTTCTTAAGACGGATTAACCGAGCAGACGCTATAAGATAAGACTTAAGGGCCCGTTACTAAGCATTAGTAGCCTCCTATTCTGCGTTATAGAAACGGCGCAACTTTGCTAGGGTAATAGATAGTTTATTATTTAGCCGCGTAGCAGTAGATTAAATATAAAACCCTAAGATAAATTAACTAGGGAACTGGACGACTATTAAGAGTAATAGGTTGCGTATATTTAGTATCGGGGATAGAGCAAACGTTATAGGACAAATAAATATTTACTTTAGTCCACTTTAAGTAAGAAAACGGTTGTCGCGAAGATGGGTTCGCTAACGTAATATAAACTAACCCTTTTTTTAAACAATAAGAATACGGAGACGGTATAATCTCACTAAGAGACAATATCGCAGCGATAGTACGAATGCGACGAGCAGTTAAAGAAGAAGAAATTACTTTAGGTATAATAAGTAATAATATTAACCAAATTAATTAAACGGACATTATACCTCTAGTAAACGACTTAGAGATACTAGGAATCTTTAAGGACGAAAATAAAGAGGAGGGAGATAGTGTTACGGACGCTTTAAGTATAATATTACGACTACTTAGAAAAGAATTAGAAGAAGCTAGTTAGTTAATATAAGTACAGTCTAGGATAGAGCCGATAGAGCTATATAACGAGGAATAGTAACTAAGGTTACGTAACGTAATCTATATAATCTATAGGATCTATATAATCCGTAATAGAGTAAATAGAGCACACGTATATTACGTATAAGAAGGATTTTATAGAAGTACGGTTGTGTATTTAAAGACCTTTAATCCCTACCTAGATAGTTCCTTCCTTATAGTAATTCTTAGAATATAATTAGAGTTAATCTATTAGGCAACCACTCCACCAGTTATTATTACATTGTTAACTTTAATTTGCTTCACCTACATACCTAGCCTATTAACGAGCCCATCGTAGTTCTTGCTATAAGGTTCCGTTATATAAGGACTAATTTAGTAGAAAGTACTACCTGCTTTTTTTTCTTCTTAGCTTTCCTATTTGCAGCGCCATTATAAAGCTCCGTATTTTTTAGCCGTAGTATTTTTATACCTTTATCTATCGAATTTATATGGCTTATAAGCTTCCTAACAACAACGTTAATCGCTTTAGTAGTAGTATCTAAATAATAGATTGTATGGCTGTACCAAGCTTAATTAGAGTGGCTTTTTAGAGTCTTTGGATGTAGAGGTAAGGATAAAAGCGTTAGTTTATCCGGCGGCTGCGGTATATATAGTCGCGGTTGCCCTATAAGGCATTAAAGGACTTAATTAAGGTTAAAAGGAAGAAGGCCTATAGCTTTAAATGCACTATTAATTAGTTTGGGCGTATATATTTAAGGCCTAATCTCGCCTAAGATCTGTAGAAAGTAGTCTCTATTAATACCAGTTATACTATAAGCTGCGTATTTGTCAACTTTGGCTAAATATAGGCGCTTAACTACTAAAAAGATAATAAGATCTAGAGGCTATAGGAAGTGGGTTAAGTAAGGTGGAAGATATATAGGAATAATCTTATGCTTCTAGCAGAACTCTATAAACTTAATATTAGTATAAAAGATGTGCCCATCTATAATAAGCAATCGGTGGCTATAGTGTTTAATATCTAGGGTATTAATTTTAGAGGCCTCCTATGCCTCTGTTTGTTAAGTATAACGCTTAAAATATTAAAGCCACTTAAGGCCCATTTCTTTATTTAACCAGCCATTCTTCGTTATTCTAATTAAGCACTCGCCTATAGCTTCCTCTACTGTTTCCTATAGTATATTTATATGCTACTTCCCCTTAAAAATAATAAATAGTGGAATAATCTATCCATGCATGCTAATTAAGTTCATTTGGGTAACCTACTCCCTATTGCCATTAATCGTCTTAAAGTTAATAATTCTGCCTCTTAGTATAACTACTTTTATAGTAAAAGCTAATCCTATTATATAGCCCGTCTTATCTATATTCCACCTATTAAATTCGCTAATATTGTATCGGGTAATAGCGTTAGTATAGTTGGCAAAGAATCTCTAAATAAGGCTAGGATTGTTATTTGCAAGAGCTTATTTTTAATTAATTAAACGTATATAGCAGCAACAAAGCTTATCCTGCCGTTTTAGGAAGTTATGCACCTACTTTATACCAAGAGGGTTAACATAGACGTATTAAGGAAGGTTGGCGTACTCCCGGTGGAGGACTACTATAATAATCGATTAAACGGTATGCTGCTAATATAGAAATTTAACGTTTATAAGATATATAAGGTATTAAACAATTACATTTTTACTAGTAACTGTAATACGGTTCTGGTTGGTATGGGCGACTTTATAAGGCTGTTGCTTTCCGTTAAAATGGCGTTATAATATCTATAGATCTACCTTATAGGCATTTATATAAGTTTCCCGGTCTTTATGGAGCCTAGAATGCCAGGCAATAATAGCGCTCTATATTTTCTCTTCCCTACTAGGTTATAGGGGCCAGCGGGGCATTATAGTATTAGTAAAAGATTATTTAATTTGGTTATAAGCATTTAAAATAAGATAAAGTTGCTCCTATTTTGATTTTAGAACCGGCAATATACTATATTAAGAAGGCGGCAAACCTAACTAGGAAGGCGGTACTAGCCAACCGTTATAACCCTATTGCCGTTATAACCTTATTATCTACGTTACCTCTAGGAATAAAAGTATGTAAAGTAGAGTCTATAAAATACCTAAGAGTAGTAAAGACTTTAGTATAACTATAAGCACTAGGATAAGTATTTCGGAGTAGGCGATAAGGTTTTATTACGCTTAACAAATATTAAGACCCGTTAACTATTAAAGAAGCTTAATATAAGATACCTAGGTCCCTTCCAAATTAAGAAATAAATTAGTAAGTTAGCCTACCGTTTTTAGCTACACCTATTTATAGCCTATATATATTTAGTGTTTTATATAAACCTACTAGAGCTATAGTATAGACTATTACCGGAAAAGAACTTCTATTTAGGCCTAATTAAACACCCTAAGGTAGTAGGCGAACGGTATAAGGTTAAAGCTATACTACGCTATAAGTCTATTAAGAATAAGCTTTAATATAAAGTTAAATGGCTAGGCTAGCCCGTTAAGGACTCTATATAGAAATTAAAGGATTACCTTAATTATTGCGAAGATATTTTAAAAGAATATTAGAACTAAGGTCTATAATCTATAAATTATAAAAAGCGCTCTAATACTATAGTGTTATTATAACCTATAAAGAAAGCTTATAAAAAGAGTAAATAGGTTAAATTAGATATAGAACGGATAAGCTCTGGAAACTATAAGGATTAGGGCTATAGCCTAAGGTAGGACTAGTCCTTAGCCTTTTTATATATATAGCATAGAATTAATAGGGCATTTTGGTAGAATTGTATACCTATTAATTAATTTATATTAGGAATATTGTTCCTAGGGCTCCTAAGCCCTTCTTAAAAGCCTTTTAAGGCCTTCCTAAGCACCTTAATTAAGGTCCTCAATTACTATTATATAAGAATAAATCCTAAATACCCAATCTAAAAAGCCACTATGCCTTATTCTTAGGAGTAGTATTAGTATTTATTAGGTTACTTAGCGATAATAATAATAATAATAATATTTAATTACGCTGTTGCGGTTCCTATTAGGGTCTATGTAGCAGGTCTATGTAGGTATATTATATACATAAGAGGGGAACCGTACAGAGCCGGGTAAAACCTCTCCTTCTTCTGTTATATAGCCTATATGGCCTCTCTTCTAATTAGTAACTACTAAGCACGAGTAGACGTCTCCTTGAGGCGCTATAGAAAAGCTATCTTAATGCGTACTCCTAGGTCCGTCCGGTGGGTGTATAGCTAGGCCTAGGTTTAGTGTCCTAGGGTTGGTCCCATAGTATATTCCTAGTTGCTCCCATCGTCTAGGTAGGGCGTAGGCCAGCGGCCTGCAAGGCTAGTAGTGTCGAAAGTTTATGGTAGGGAGGTAGATATTTTGCCATATTCTGCCATATTCTACTAATTTCTGCCAATAGGTAGGTGGAATACAGTAGAGGTTAAGGTGGTCCTGTTATGTTCTGCCAAATTCTACTAAATTCTGCCAAATTCTGCTAACGGGGTAGGTGGAATATGGTGGAAAACGGTGGAATACGGTGGAGGTAGAATACAGTAGAGGTGGAATACGGTAGAGGTGGAATACGGTAGAGGTGGAAAACGGTAGGGGTGGAAAGGAAAGCGGTGGAGGTTGGTAGAGTTAAGGTGGTAGGGACAGGTGGGCATTAGGATCGGGCTCCTCCACGGTCCTCTTCCTCCTCTTAACGCGCTTCTTAGCCTCCTCCCTTTACCTTAGCCAGCTCTTTAGCTGGTAAGAGGTACGGTAGGAGGTTTATCTGCATAAACCAGTTTATAACCACCTTAGCAGCCTTAGGCTTAATTAGGAGTTCTTTATATATAGACGTTCCGGCACGGTAATACATTTCTACTCGGCTAGCGGCGTGTTTAGGGCAGAATACCACTACATATATCGTTAATTGTTGGTCGTGGCCGCATAGGCAGGCCGGTGTTGGGTACCCTAGTACTTTTTAGTAGTAGAGGTATCTATTAAGCCCTATATACTTAGTTCTAAGTAGTGTATTAATTGTACTCTCTACCTTAGTAAGCTTTGCGTGGCGTTTAAAGGCCTTCTTATTCCATAGCTTGGCCTAGGCCGTCGTACGGTAAGTAAGTGTGCTCTAGTACTTTTCCTACTCCCTTTTCCACCGCTCTTCGAATGCCTCTTATACCTTAGCCCTTCTGCTCTTCCTATACTGCGCTTTAGATAGGTCCGCCGGTTGCTTATCTATCCCTAAAATAGCGGCCGCCATCCTCTTAAGCTTATCCCGTCTAGTAGGCCGCATTAGTAGCTTTATTCTAGGCCGGAGCTAGTAGGCTATTGTGGCCCGTATAGTGTTGCACTCCCTTTTAATATACTCTCTTACCGGCCCCTCCCGCGTCCTCTCCGCGTAGGCTATAGCTAGCTCTTCTAGGTATATCTAAAGCGGTGGGAACCCCGTCTCGTGCTCTAGTACTACTATTAGCGTTAATTTATACGCCCCTATAATAGTGCAAAGGTATAGGTTCTATGCTACGTCCAGCTAGCGCAGCTTAGCTTTACTTATCTCCTTAGGCTTTATCCACTCTGGCAATAAGTACTAGGTGCTATATCTATATAAGATTGCCGGCCGGACTATAGCGGAGTATATCGTCCTCGCCTTCTAGAAGGAGGCGCCCTATGTAGAGGCCGTAAGCCGGGTTAGTGCGGCTATTTAGGTAACCGTCTTCGCCTTAACGATGTTAATATGCGGCCCCTATTTGAGCTTTAAGTTAACCTATACCCCTAGCATATGTAAGTTGCTAAGTAGGCCCTCCGTAAAGCCGCGTATATTAACTATAGCCTTTATATTAAACTTCTTATGGCTCCTTATAAAGTGGATAAGGTAATACTTTTTAGGAGCAAATACTACCCTATACTGGCGTGCCTATATTATATATACTTTATATGCCCTTTCTAGGGCTCTATAGTTCTCTTTCGTAGTCTTGCTGTATATTAGTATATTAGAGTCGTTAACAAAACCGAACGCTATAGTGGTACCCCCTTATAGCTCTGGTAGGAGCGTATAGGCAAAGAAGAGGAATAGGATTAGTAATAACGCTAAGCCTTAGGGTATACCCGTATTCGTCTACATTGTTTGCGCCATATAGCCCCTAATTAAGAGCCTTGTTATTTAGTTTTTAAGGAAGGACTTTATAAACTATACTATCTAGTAGGGCACTGCCTGGGCCTTTATATTATAGATCATTCTTTTATAGGAGACTTGGTCGAAGGCCCTAGAAATATTAAGGCTAAGCAGTAAGACTACTAGGTTTAGGTTACTCCTCCACACTATATACACCTGCTAGGTTAGTAGCTCCAGTGCTATTTACGTTAAGCGCCCCGGCCTTGCTCCTATTTAGCTAGCTGGCAGTATATCTACTTCTTCCGCAATTTTAAATAGTTGGCCGGCTACTATTCTTTTAAGCAGCTTCCCGATGGTGTTAAGCAGCGCAATCGGCTGGTAGGCCTTTGCCGTAGTATAGGACAGCTTCTATAGTTTCTAAAGAACTACTATAATAGAGTCTTTAAACGGCTTTAGGTAATATCCAATTACTATATAGCTGCTAAAGAGCTTAGCCAGCACTAGGGCCAGCTGCAGTGTGTCCAACAGTCAGCTTAGCTGCGGGCTTGAGAAAAATAGCTGACTGACTACGTCAATTGGATCGCTCGCTGTCCGCTGACTGTTGGATAACGTACGCTGACTGTCAAGCTGTCAGCTAGCTGTCCCAATTAGGAAATTTGTGTAGACTCTATGGTGTTTCATTTTAGATTTTTGGCAGCACCTCTTTATGTATAAATATCAACATTGCCCGATTAAAATTCAGCCCTAATTTACCTAATACAGTATCCAAATATAGCCAGATTCGTCCCGCACCCGTAGAGGCTTAAAAGGTAGGTAGAACGGTCGGTGGTAAGGACTCTGGAGGCTCTATATCTATATTAGATTTGATTAAATATGAAGCTTTGTTAAGTCTACCTTACCAAGCTGGCTTTTCTGCCTCTATTGTTGGCTTATAGCTAGTAAGATTAACATTTAAGCTTGTTAACCAGGGTGTAGTTAAAGCTCTATTTAAGTTAATACAGTCAGTATCCGTATTTGCCAGTAAGCTTGCCGTATATTGTTAGGTAGAGATTATCCTAATTAATAGGAAAGATATAGCCGTAGTTCTAATTAGCTAGAGGAGGCTCTCGCGATACAGAATTATCTTAATTGCCCGATTTGGTATCATCGTTAATTAGAAAAGGGGAGGAAGTAGTTGATTCATGAACCCTACGCGGTGCTTAAGGAGTTAAGTGACGCGTGGATTTAATAAAGAAGTAGAGGAAGAAGCAGAGGAAGAAGCTCTACTGCTTAGCTGACGCGTAAAATGCAATATATGTTGCATTTTGTATAGGTGGCATAGGAGAACGGGTGTATGGCGCGTAATGGAGATATCGGGGAAAAAGCTTTATTTACTATGGCTAAGCGAGAGATTCCCATGGGTTTCTTATTGCTTGGCGTACAATCTCAGTCGAAGATTTGAATATCCTCAACTTCTACCAAAAGCTTTAACTTACCACTAAATCTTACCACCAAGACAGCGAGCTGTCAGCTAGCTGCAGTTTTATAGCTGACTGACTGTCACAACTCTATAAGCTCGCTGACTGCTTACGTTATCAGCCTCTTGGCAGCGACGCTGCCAGCGACGCTGACTCTTGGACACACTGGCCAGCTGCTCTCCGCACGTCTTAAGGCAGGTAGTTATATAGTAAAGTTCGACATGCCTGCTTATCTAGGCCTCTACCTCAGTTTTCAAGTAGCTTTCCCTTACCAAGCCTAAGGGCCCGGGGCTTTCCATAAGCAGTTAGCTGCCACCACTAATTATACGGGGAATTTCACCAGTTCTCTCGGGTATCTTATAATGGGATTAGCCTAAGTACTAGTCTGCCCCCTAGTAGTCTATATAAGAGTCTCCTCCTAGAGTTAGTACGCTTTCGCACGGCTTGGGAGCCTTCCATAGCCTCTAGTTTCACGCCTCTCTTCATTATTTCCGCCGGCACGGGCATAGGCTACTATTTGTAGGGGTCGCAACTCCCGTCTTACATACCTACTGGCGTAATCCTATAAGGGCGTCGTAGCTACATCCTGCAATGTGGAAGCCTTAGGTACCTTCTACGGTTAAGGCCTAGCTAGAAGCCTCCCCCGCCTAAGTAACTCCTGTTTGCTCCTTAAGCGTACCTTACTAGCGTACTACCCTAGCGAGCAGTCCTATCTATTGGTACACCAATACGCGCATCCGTTCTCTTAAGCCACGTAGTAGTCTCTCTGGCTAGGACGTAATCCTACCTGCCTACTAGGTATACTAGGGGTCAGAGCCTAGTTAAGGGGTAAGGTCCCTGGAGCCAGCAGTGGCTAACTACGCACTACGCCCTATAGGAGGCCAGTAGTAATATAGGGGCGCGACACCCTATAATACTGCCAGTTCCCGTTTCGCGTTGCCTGTAAGAGTCTCCTTATAATAGGCCGACTGTGTCTTGCAGGAGGGGGCCATAGAGATAATCCCGTGCCAGGCAACCTGCTCCCCCCTCTCCTACTAACCAAGCTTGTGTCCCCCCTTTTTATAAGCTAGCCTATGTCTCTAACTGTTGAGTCCTCGTCCAACTGGCCTGTGTTTCCTCCAAAGCCTCCCCTATATGTATGTATGCGTATGCGTTTTAGGTTGCGTGCACTACGCCTATTAAGACCCTCCTATAAGTCGCCTTTGACGCCATGGGGCCGTCGAAGCTGGCCTGTGTTTCCGCTGCCTAGAGCTTTGCCCGTGTTTCCACCTCGTTGAGCCGTCTGGTCGCCGTCGCGTCGCTGTCGCGTCGCCGTCGCGTCGCTGTCGCTGTCGCTGTCGCTGTTGATTAGGTCGCGCGCACCACGCCTATTAAGACCCTCTTTTGAGTCACCTGGGTGTACCGGATACCAGATAGGCCCTCGTAGAGGGGCCTTAACGAGTTCTCTAGGCAGGGCCTTAACAAGTTCTTCGCGGTGGCCTTGGGGCCTTAATAAGTTTCGTACAAAGTATCTGCGACGCGTTAACCTTAACAAGTTCTTATAAAAAGAGGTTCCCTACGCCCTCGCCGCGTTCCCTTTGCGATCTCAGAGCTAGTGCAAGCCCAAGGGTGTCCTGTCGTACGCCTAGGGCGCGTCCACGTCGTACGCGTCGCGGGCTCAACACCACAGAGTCGCCACGACAGCGCTGCGCGCGCTGCGACGGCTCTCTACCATCGCCTCTGCACTTGGCCATCAAGAGGAACGAATTCCAGATGATGTTTCCACCCGCGGCGACGTGGACGCGTGCAGTAGGGCTTCGCGGGCTTACTTTAAATTATAAGCGTACTTTGTGTATAGAAGTAGCTTATACTAATTGTTTTACTAGTAGTTTAAATATATTTATAGGTAAGACTCCAGTTTCTAGTTCTAGCGTTTTATTTACCTGTCCGTTTATAGATAAAAGGCTATATTATAATGGTAGTCTATCTTTAAATAGAAGCGTAGGTCTGACTAATACTGGCTTATAAAGACGCTGCCCCTATTAATAATAATAGAGTGCGGCTAATCTGCTTTAATAAAGCATTTCTCCTTAATTAGGTTAGTAAGCGCTTATATATTAATTGTCTTATTAATAGGAAGGTATTAGACGTACTTTAAAAACCTATTAATAAGTATAAAAACTAAATTATATGTTCGTTCTTAGCTATCTTTAAATAGTAAGAGATCTGTAATAAAGTCTATAGCATAATATTACTATAGCTTACTAGTAGGGGAAATAGATTTAAGTAAACCCTATAGCTTATACCTATAGATCTTATATACTTAACACTTCTTATAATAGCTAATGTACTCCTTTATTTCCTATTTAAGCTTTAGCTAATAGTATTTACGCTAAAGTAATTCTACTATCTTAGCTTAACTATAGTAGCCGCCTAGAGAATTATCGTAATTCTTTATAAAAATCTTCTATTATAGATTTGCTTTTTATAGCACCTAAACCTTACTACCTTTACGTAGTAGGCCTATTGGGTCTAGTTCCTAATAATAACACTTAGCAGCTTCCTTTCCGTTATATTTCTAGTCTACTTCCATATTAACAATAGCATAAAAAGTGTTCCTCTATTATATCTTATAGATAAAATCCGTTAACCTTTTAGATAGTTCCTAAGTAAAAGCTATTTTATTCTATACTGCTCTAAGTATAAGACTAAATAGTACTATAGATCTTATAACTCTTTAATATATATATATTAGAAAGGCCACTATAAAGTTAAAGTCCTTTAGTTATTGCAGGGCTCCGAGTTCTAATTACTCTATAGCTTCCCTATTAGTTTAAGGGGATAGCTTAGTAATTAGAGATAGTATATTACTAGGTTCCATACTTATATTAAGGACGTCCTATCCAAGCATATTTGGACCCTTAATGGTAATAGACTGGGTACTAGCTAAAATATTAGTAAAAGCTAATAGGGTTAATACCGCCTAAGACTTAGTATATAGAGCTATAGGTGCTTAAGCATTTTATATATAGAGCTTATTTTATAATATAAGGAGTAAGATATTTATTATTTATTTTCCTTCTCCCGTTTTAAAGCCTTTAGTATAGTCTAGCTGTTATAACGGTCTATTAGTAGGGTTATTTCCCCCTAGCTTATATTTAATCACACAAGCTCCTCTACTTATTTAGCTTATTAAGGTATAAGCTCTTTTATAATTATAAAGTAGCGTAAATTATGGTAATCTAAGAGTATATAAGTAGTATAGCTTATGTACTTAAGGTAGTGTTGCCACTATTTAAAGCAGTTAACTATAGCTAGTAGTTTCTTATTATAGGTATAATACCTAACTTTAAGTCCCTGGAATTTTCTACTATAAAATACTACTAGTCTTTAGTAGAACTAGGTGGCGTTTAAGTACTTATTAGGTTATAGTAGAATACTAATAAGAATAAAATTTAATGTGTTAGTAATTATTATTAATAGCTAATTTAGGTCAAAATGCCGCAGTAATAGAGCTTTTATAAACCTTACGCGTAGTTTTTAAAAGGCCTCTTAAACCTTTCTAGGCTATAACTATAGTTTATACTATTTAGTTAGTCCCTTCTTAGTTTTTTTCCTTACCGCTTTTAAGCTTTTTGCTCCTTAGGTTAGGTCTTAGAAATCTTTTATAATATAGTTAAATAGATATTAAGTAACGTCTAAGTAGTTATAGATAGAGCGCTTATAGAAATTAGCAAAGCTTAGGAACACTTAAATATCCTAATAGCTCTTTAGCTCTAGCTACTCCTAAATTATCTGCACCTATACTAGGTCTATAACTATATCTATAGGCATTATAATATAACCTAGGAACTTAACCTACTTAGTATTAAAGATATACTTTAACGCCTTAGTGTAAAGGCCCTAATTATTTAAACGTTTTAGCACTTTACGGACATATTGCTCGTATTAATTCTTATCTTCTAAGTAAATTAAGATATTATCTAAATAAATAACGCATATACGGTTAGCTAGTCCCCCTAAGGCTCTATAAATATACAATTAGAATATTATAGGCGTATTAGCTAGCCTAAAAGGTATTACTAAATACTTAAAGTGGCTGTATTTGGTCTTAAAAGCGGTCTTTTACTTATCCCCTTCTTTAATACGGAGCTTATAATAGACGTCTTATAAATCTAGCTTTATAATGATTTTCGCCCTAAATAGTTAATCTGGTATTTTACTAACTAGTAGTAGTAGGTAACGGTTCTTAATTATAATCTTATTAAGACCGCGATAGTCTATATATAGCCTTAGAGTTCTATCTAGTTTTAGAATAAAGAGGATTAGTACGCCTATTAGTAACTTACTAGGCTAGATCTACCCCTTTTCCAGTAACCTATTAAAGTATTCCTATAGGATCTTAAGCTTTTTATAAAAGAGGTTATAGATAGGGAGGTTTGGCGGTTGTTTGCCTTTTTTTTATAAATTAATTATATAATTATATTCCGAGTTCTACGGTAGGACTTTAGCTTATCTACTCAAAAATACCCTTAATAAGCCCCTTAGGCCTAATAGAATATTTAATAAATTAGGGTCGCGTTTATCCTTTATATTATTATTAGGTAGATTCTAAAGCTCCCTTAGAATACTCGCGGGCAGTATTACGCACTATAGTAGTTACTTGTATAGGGTTGCCACTATATATTAAACCGTTTTATATAGTAGTTAATAAAGGGTAGGGAAATTCTTAACGTATTATTTAAGGTGCTATAGTATACTCTCCGTATATTGCTTAAGCTAAAGTAACCTATAATGGTTAAAGTATCTTATAAGATCCTTAAGATCGCCGCCTCCCTATAATATCTTTATAACTTATTTAGTAGTTATAACGGAACCTTATAGCAGGTACTACAATAGGCTCGTTATTAGGCTAGGTATGTAGGTAATATAAATTAAAGTTAACAACGTAATAATAACTGGTGGAGTGGTTACCTAATAGATTAACTCTAATTATATTCTAAGAATTACTATAAGGAAGGAACTATCTAGGTAGAAACTAAGGGTCCTTAAATACACAACCGTACTCCTATAAAATCCTTCTTATATATAATATATGTGTTATACGTGTTATACATACGTTTCTCTTATATACTATATATACTGCGTATAACGTTATATAACCTTAGTTACTATTCCTTATTATATAGCTTTACCAGCTCTATTCTAGACCGTACCTAAATTAACTAACTAGCTTTTTTTAACTCTTCCCTAAGTAGTTATAATATTATACTTAAAGCGTCCGTAATACCATCTCCCTCCTCTCTATCTTCGTCCTTAAAGATTCCTAATATCTTTAAGTTATTTACTAGAGGTGTAATATCCGTTTAATTAATTTAGTTAATATTGTTACTTATTATGCCAAAGGCTCCTCTTTTTTTATAGGCGCAACGTCATGCTTATACTGTTGCTGCGATATTATCTCTTAATAAGATTATACCGTCTCCATATTCTCGTTATTTAAAAGAGGGGTTAGTTTATATTGCGTTGGCGAACCTATCTTTATAATAACTGTCCTCTTACTTAAAGTGCACTAAAGCGAATATTTATTCGTCCTGTAACGTTTGCTCCGTCTCTAATACTAAGTATACGCGACCTATTACTCTTAATAGTCGTCTAGTTCCTTAATTAATTTATCTTAGGGTCTCGTATTTAATCTACTACTGCGCGGCTAGATAATAAACTGTTTATTACTCTGGCGGAGTTACGCTGTTTTTATAACGCAGAATAGGAGGCTGCTAATGCTTAGCAATGGGCTTTTAAGTCTCATCTTGCGGCGTTTACTCGGTTAATCTATCTTAAGAAGATTTATAAGAAGGTCTATTTTAAGGAGTAGAAATTTATAAAATAGGGTTTATAGGAACTTAGTAATAAAAGAACGGATTCTTTTTTAACTAAGAGGGAAATAGATCTAAGTAGCTCGGCAACTGCTCCTCTTAGGTCCCCCTTAGGTAACCAATTTTTTAGTAATCCTTTTTTATTAATGCTGCCTAACCTAATTTCTTTTAATACTCCTATACCTTTTCTATAGCGTTCTTTAAATTTTCTAGTGGCTCTTAGGTAGTCTTAGTATAGCCTATCCACTTTACTTTATACTATGTTTTATTATTAATGTCCTTATACCTAACAATCTTTAAAACTTGCTATTTATCTTCCTTTTATCCTTTATATATATCTGCCTTATAAACTAATGGCTTAACATTCCTATATACTGGCTTTAGTATTATAATATACTATATAGGGTAGATTTTTATCTTAGCTAGTAGGTTTAACTTAAATATAACTGGTGAAATTTTCTAAATAATTTTAAAAGGTCCTAGTCTAACGTAGTTTAACTTTTACTTAGTCGTTAACTCTTAAAATTTTTGTATAGTAGCTATACTTTATCTCCCTCCTTAAGATCTGGTCCCTTAGATCTCTTAGCATTATAATACTTTTTTATTCTCTACTATACTGTCTTTACTATTTCTATAAGGTTTTTATAAAGATTTATTAACGTCTCCATTCTCTACTTAGCTATACTACTTATCTTTTTTACTTAACGTAGCAATAGTAATATTCTTGGCTTATATCCGTAATTCGCCTTAAATAGTAATATACCTATTCCTTCTTATAGTATTATATTGTATATAAATTATATAACTAGTAACAGTAATACCTAATTATTCTATACGTGATTGATATAGTGCCTTAAATACTACTTTAGTGTCTAATTTAATCTTTCTATTTATCCGTCTATCTGCGGGTAATATATAGTGGAAGTTGCTACTCTAACTCCTTATTCCGCTAAGAATACCTTTTAAAATACTGCTATAAATTTTAGATCTCTATATAATATAATCTTACTTAGTGCTTTATATCTTATAAATACTTCTTTAATATAGATTCTAGCAATATCTTTTACTAATATTTCTTCCGTATATACTATAAAGTATCCCCACTTTATAAGCTTGTCTACTATTATTAGGATTACGTTATAATCTTATCCGGTAATAGGATCTTTTAACTTTAGTAACTTAATAATAAAGTTTTATAATATAACCTCCTATAGTCTCTCTGGTATTTTAATAGGTTATAGCCCTCTATATAGCTTATACCTTATTAGTTTATTCCTTTAATAATCTAAATATTCTTTTATAACTTTTTACGCTAAGCCCTAGATTCCATTAATAATGTACTCCTTTTAAAGTCTTAATACTAAGCCTATAGCTTCATTATATCCTTAAGTTATTCCCTTATAAAAATCTTCTATAAATTACTCTACTATGCTTTTTAGGATATATATTACTTCTTAATTTTTATATATATCTACCTGAAGATCTTCTAGTTATACTTTTAGAATTCTTTATACCCAAAAGCTCTTTAGTAACTCGTAAACTTTTTCCAGTTTATTATTTTCTTAAGTTATTATAATTTTTAGATAATTGTATCTAATTAATCCGTTTATATCCTTTTGTAGTAAAGCCCCTAATAGCTTCTCTTTATTTTATAGTTTAGCTTTATAACTTAGAGCGTTTACTTATATGTTATCTATACCCTTAATATACTAAATCTTAAAATGGTATTCTATAAGCATATCTGCCTATCTAACCTGTCTTTAGTTAAGTTCCTTTATTATTAGAAATCCTATTAGGTTCTTATAATCTATTTTAACTATAAATAGTTTCTCTAAACCTTATAAGAATGCTTTCTATTTTTTTAGTACTATAATTATACCTAATAACTCCTTATTATAGATGTTATAGTTTAACTCTAGTAGTATTATCTTCTAACTATAATACGCTACTAAGTGCTATCTATCTTAATGTTTCTATATAAAGTATACCCCTAGTATATAATCTAATATATTTATTTCTATAACCGTCTCTAATCCTAGTTAATAGATCTTAAGAACTGGTTCTTGGGTAAATAACTCTTTAACTTTCTTAAAAAGTTCTTGCTATTCCTCTTCCCATACCTATAGTTCTTCTTTTTTTATTAGTTGTGTAAATAGTTTAATATTCTTTAACTATTACGCTATAAACCTTCTGCAGTAATTATAAAACCCTAAAAATAATCTTAACTATATAACGTTCTTTAGTTCTTACCAATTTACTATAGCTTTAATCTTCTTTAGATTTATACTAAGTTGGCCTAGTTTAATAATAAATCTAATAAAATTGGTCTTCCTAGTAAAGAACTTGTATTTCTTAATTACTACTAATATCTATTCTTCCTATAGTCTCTTTAAAACCTATTTAACGTGTTCCCCGTATTTTTCCTTAGTTATTAAGTAGATAATAATAATATTAAGATATGCCATAATAAATTCATTTAAGTATTCTCCTAATATATTGTTAATACGCTTCTGGAATATTACTAGTGCGTTTATAAGCCTAAATTATATAACTAATAGTTTATATAGTTCTTCCTTTAACCTAAAGGCTGCTTTCTATTTATTGCCTTCCTTAATTCTAATCTAATGGTACGCCTATTTTAGATCTATCTTTATAAAGATTTATATATTGCCTATCCTATCTTAAATTTTGCTAATTAAGGGTAAAGGATACTTATCCTTTTTAGTAATGCTATTTAACTATTTATAGTTAATATACAGCCTTAATTTACTATTCTTCTTTGGTATAAACAGTACTAAATAACCTGCTAATAACTGTAATGGTCTAATATATCCCTTTTATAGGTTTTCCTAAATAAACTCTTTTAATACTCTTTCTTCTTCTTTAGTAAGCTTATAGATTAGAAAGAACCTTAGACTTATTTCTAGTTCTAATTCTATCTTATAGTTCTATGCTATATACTCTAACAGCTTCTTACTCTCTAGTAACCATAGTTTCTTACTATACTTATAGTATCTCTTTAGTATATAACTTAAGCCTTACTTAGCCTCTTTATATATCGCTCCGACTTAGTACTATACTAACTTAGTTTATTATTATATTTTGTATTATTAAGTATTCCTAATATTAACCTAACCTATAACCTAATTAATCTTTAGATTATATTCCTGTAACTAAGGCATTCCTAATACTACCTTATTATTCCCCAATGGTAATATATTAAAAGACATCTTAATTTGTCTTCCCTTAATAGTTAACTAAATAGGTCCTATTTCTAGATTAATAATCCCTCCTCTATAGGCTATTAGATCTCCTAAAATTGTAACTAATAAGTAAGGATGCTCCTTTTCCCTATATGGTAAACTTACCCTTTTAACTACTATTAGCGAGATATGGTTTCTTATTGCTCTACTATCTATTAGTGCCTTAAACTGTTAATCTTACTACTTAACTCGTAAATTTAGGTGCTATCCTTAAATTCTTTTAAGGGTCTAAGGCTCTACTACTGGCTCCCTTTAGTCCCGTGGGCCTCTACATTTCCTAACTATTAGCTACTTAATCCTATTTATATTTAGTCTACCTTTAGCTAATACTTAGTTCGCTTTTTGTCTTTAATATACTATAAACACGTATTTTCTAAGTATTCCCACTACTGTTATCTATCTAGGTATTCTTCTATAAGGAATCTTCCTAGCTAAAGTATTAAGTCTCCTAACTCCTAAACTTTTACTAAATACTAGCTATATATATACTTAGCATTTCTATACTTTTGTTCTTCTGCTAACCAATATATTCTTATAGGGTATTTCCGGTACTTATTTTTAGGTGCTTTATATATATTATATATATTATTTACGCATGCAATCTATACTAATATATAATATACTTAGTGTCTTAGGTTAACTCTTAGCTTATCTTTATCCTTAAGTTTAAACCTCTCTTATGTTAATCTAAATATTATAACTTCATTCGCAGGTACTAAAATGCGCCGCTCGCTTCTCTAGTCCTCTAAATGCTCCTTTAGATCTTTTAACGTTATAATTAAGGCTCCTTTAATGTGATTTATAGCCTTTTTTATAATTAGGTGGTCTTAAATAACTTTTTTTATCTAATCACATATAGAAATCTTCCTACTTATTATTATACCTTTGCCTATACCACTTTTGGTATAGCTACTAGAGTATATACAGTTCGTCCATAAGGAAGTATTTTCTTATTACTATATTATAACAACCTTTAGTGTATTATTCTTTAAACCTAGTTAGAATCCCTAGATCCTCTTCTTATTCTAGTTTAATAAGCTACTTAGCTCTTAGTGTGCCTATTTTAGGTCTATTAGTAATTCTTTATATAAGTACTCTATCCCTTATACAGCCTGGTATGCTAGATCTCTTATCTAGTTTCTATTCTTGCCATAAGGTAATTTTTGCTCTAAATTCCTCTATAGTTTCTTTTTTTCGCGTCTTGTAAGTAGATCCTTAAAGTTATCCTACTTTTTAATCTTACTATTGGTTTTCTAATCCTTAGGTTAAACACTGCGTTTTTCTAGTAAGTCCTTTGGGTTTATATATCTGTCTCCTAGTCTAGTTGCTATTTATACTATAGATTTTCTAATCTTATTAATAGTCCTTATTTATATCTTAAAGTCTTGGTTTTATAGGATTCTTAATCCTAAGCTTACTTCTATCTTAAGCTTTACTCCAGCCTTAGTCTAACTAGGCTTACTTAGTATTCTTATCTTATCTTAAGAGTCTTAAATCTTACTTATCTTGTCTTAAGAGTTTTATACCTATAGGAAACTTTATCCCGAGCTTATTTATATGTTTTTAAACTAAGCCGCTACTCTACTCTATTGGTTTTAGTCTATTATAGGTCCTTAAGCTTACCTTATCTTATTTTAAGAATCTTAGTCGTCTCTTATCTTATTTTAAGAGTCTTAAGCCTTTAGCCTTTTGCCTTTATTAAGTAATAAAGTAGCACTAGCAGTTATCTGCTTGCTTAGTCTATATAAGATACTCTTCCTTTTATCTTATAAAGCGATGGATGCCGTATCTAACGGTATTATAATACCCGTTACTAAACCTTGCTCTATAGCGGTCTTAGTCTCTACTTCTAATATAACTTCTTTAAGGTTTATATACTTCTAGTAAGTTGCCTTTATTTTCTTATTATCTATAAATATTTTACCTATGTTAAACTTGTTATCTTTAATATCCGGCCTACGCGATGGTTTATTAGTTCCCCTGCACTCTAAGGACTTTAGCTTTTATAGTTAATAGCTTACACCATACTTAGCGTCTTTATAAATTCGGCATACGTTATTATAACAAAACGCAAAACTTCTAATTAAATATTCTTTTGTTCCTTATAGTACACTATTATTCCTCTATACGTGTATATCTTCTACTATTAGTCTAGTTTCCTTTATTGTATAGTAACTCTAACCATCTTTACAATCCCTTATAAAGTGACCTTTTTTTCTATAATTTATGCAAGCTCTATCTTTAAACTATTGACTTTACTATAGAGTCCGCCTAAATATCTTCTACTACTAAAATTCCTGGTTTGGCCTCTGCTCCTTAGTCCTATAATTACTAGATCCTTAACCTTTAGGTTTTTATAGTTTCTTACTTTATCTCTTATAGGCTTTTTTAGTACCACTTAGGTCTATTAGCTTCGCGCCATACTATAGTTTCTAACTTAGCTTTAGTTGTTGCGTACTCTACGCCTTATATAACTATAGAACTCTACCCTAGCCTCTCTTAGTCTGTTCCCTTTAGTAGATCTAATTATTAATCTTAATCGCCTAATCTATTAACTCCCGTAGGGTGTTCACATCTTCTATTAAAATAATTACGTCCTAGACTTTAGCCTTAAGTCCTTATTTATACTATACTATAAGCGCCCTATTATTCCACTTAACTTATATAGCTAATGTCTGGAACTATATAGTATACTTAATTACTAAGGTTCGTTGCGTAATATCTTAGAGTTTTCTTTCCGCCGTAGTTACTGCCTCTAGGTCTCTAAATATTTGTTTAAGTTGCTTCGCGAATCCTTTTTAGCTTAAGAATATAAACCGCACCTCCTAGTTAGTGGTTGTTATTCCGTTTACTTATATTTCTATAAGGTAAGGCTTAAACCACTTAAATGCTCTTCCTAATAGGAATAGTCCTGTATAAGCTATTCAATCTGTAGGTGTTAGTAGCTTTACCCCTTTTTGTATAACCTTAAAGTATATTTAGGTAAGAAACCCCTTAAGCTTTAATCTTTCCCCTAAGTACCTTTTAATTAATAGTAACTTAACCTTTGCCGCTCTAATCCTATTAACCCTTTCTTCTAATGCTACATTATTAGTTATTAACTGATTAATTACCTTTTGTAGTTATCCAACCGTTACAAGTTACTATAAGTTAGTATCCGCTATACTAGTGTCCGCTAACCTTAAAGTAGTTACCGCCGTTAATGGCGTTATGGTAGCTGCTTTTAGTGGCATGTTGTTTAACTTTCTATATTTAATACTATAACTAGGTAGTAATTATATAACAGGGTGGCTGCTTTTAG
>Ga0307515_10007854_pt1 | contig 20967 bp, 14 predicted proteins | sample 17_EM_MG_FD_194513 | JGI IMG/M metagenome (GOLD analysis project Ga0307515, IMG submission 194513) | Populus trichocarpa ectomycorrhiza microbial communities from riparian zone in the Pacific Northwest, United States - 17_EM | ecosystem: Host-associated > Plants > Roots > Unclassified | place...
GAAACCTATAGATAGGGGGGGGGGGGGTTTAAAATATTTGGATATATTATTAATGATATTCATTGCTAAAAATAAAAATTGAAGAAAGTGTTTTCTTAATTATGTGAATATAATTTCAAATTATTAATATTAACTAGTTTAGCTCATTTGAAACAATTTTTTTATGAAATTTCCTAATTATATAAAAAATCAGGAAGATTAAAGAAAAATAAAAGATTGCGTTCTTGTAAAATCCAAAAATTCAATCAATCTATCAACAAATCCAAAAAAACAAAAATAACAAGACATTGTTATAAGATGCAACTCAGCCTTTAACCTGACCCAATGCTCGGATCTTTGTTTAGATAGATTAACCCATGAGTTGATGAGTTGATTTGAGTGTTTGATTTTTTTTCTTACAAAAACTCAAAATAATATTGTTTTATTTTTTTATTTATTAAAAAATATCAAAATAATATTATTTTGATAAAAAAAAATTGGTTTGATACGAAACCTAATCTAGGTTAAGATCTGATTCGGTGGGTCTTGAGTTTTCTTACCAGACCGAACCGGATTTTATAATTATGCTTATATAAATGACATCATTACTCTCGAATTAGTTTTCGTACATCAAAACTCCAATGTAAATTAAGATTTAATGTATGTTTGATATTGTGATAGATTCTATAGTTGTAATTTAATAAAAAAAATTAGGTTTAAGAAAAACATTTTTAGCTGAGATTTTTAAAATTAAATCTTAAAAAATATATATTTAGTTAAAATTGTTGGAAGATTAATTTTTGTAAGCAAAATAAATAAAAATATATATTATTTTAGCTTTTATAAAATTAAGAATTGAAACTATAAGTCCAGTGCAAAAATCAAAATCTATTTAACTAATTAAATAATATTTTTTATATGACGGGCAAAAAAACAGAAGCTATCGGTGCCTCGGTGATCTCAATAGATAGAAAAGCCCAATACATTTTGAAAGCCCAACAGAAAAACTGAAACTTAATCATTTTTTTGTATTGGATCTTAGAGTTAGAATGAAGCCCACTGGACCTTCAGAATTTTCTTACTAACCAAACAGAAACTTCAGAGAATCAACTAGAAAACCACAGCTTGTCAAGAAGAAAGACAAAACCCCAATTCACAAGCAGCCTTATAAACCCCATATTTCAAATCTTTGTGGTTTCGTCCTTTGGGTTTGGTTAGAAATCTAAAATGGGGGCAGGGCGTGAAGTATCAATATCCCTAGATGGAGTAAGAGACAAGAACGTGATGCAGCTTAAGAAACTAAACACTGCTCTCTTCCCTGTTCGTTATAATGACAAATACTACGCCGATGCCCTCGCTTCTGGCGATTTCACCAAGCTAGGTTTATATACCCCTCTCTTTCTCTTTTTCTATATAAATATGTGTGTGTGTCTTTTCTGTTTTTTATTTTCTGTTTGTTTTTTATTTTTTGGTTTTTGATTATTGATATTGATTTTGTGAAATGGGTTATTGGGTTTTTCTTTAATGGGTTTGTTGTTTTGGATTTTCTTGTTGATTTTTTGGGTGTTTCTGGGATTTTTCTCAGTTTGTAAAAGTGTTTTTGCTCCTTTTTGTATGAAAGCCGAATTCTAATTAACTGGTCTAGGTTGTGATTACTTAGTGTTGGATTTAAGAGTACAAAGTGCTGATTCTTTGAGTTTCTGCTTTTGTCAATAACGGGAGGTTCCGAGTAATCTAAAGCCTGGTGTTGGTGTTTGTTCTAGTTCTAGTTAAATGTTTTTGATTATTTGATAGCGCTGACCATGTTAATGTATGTGAAATGCGAATGAAAAAAAAGAAAGAAACAACCCAACACGAGTGACCTACGTGTTTGATATTTGTTCACTTTCAATTTCCGTCATGGGTTATTTTCTCCATGAACTCATAGAAGGCCATTTAGTTTCTTTATACCAATTTGGCATGAGTCTGACGGTGTAACTTTAGGCTTTCTTTGGGTTCTTTAATGACTCAACTTTCCTTTCTTTTTGCAATGTTTTGGTGATTGTTGTATAATGTGTTGATTCCATTCTTCTATTCATTTATGGGTTTTATAGGTTCAGTAAAATGTTTTTTAGTCCTTTTCCATTTTTTTGTGGATAGCTGCTTATCATCTCAAGATCCTAATTGTTGATAAGCTCATTTGACAAGCATTTATTTTCTATTGTAGAGCATTTCAAACTCTTTCCCAATGATTGTTTTAAATTTATACCCATTTCCTTTGGGGCAAAATGTTAATATTTAGGATTGACATTTCAGCTTTGTTAAATACAAATGAACAAGTCTTGTAGTTTTGATTACTTCTTAATTTGATCATCTGATATCATGATTTTTAACAAATATCTTGAATGGTGTATATTCCTGAATTTCATTGATTGTATTAACAAGTCTGTTTTATCTTGCCTTTTAGTTTCTTGCTATGCTGATGTTTTCAATAGATCATGAATTTATGGATTTCAGTGCACGGAACGATTCCTGATTTTGTGAATTTCATTGCCTTTAAGTGGGAGATAATTGTGTGCTAAGAGGTTTTCACGTATTGTGAAAATCCCAAACTGCAAGCTTTTAGTATCAGTTGGAAAAGTTGTGTATTCTGTCTATCAAGATGCTTTTTGAAGCCGTTGGTTTCTTAGCGGATTGATGACTATTGAGCAATATCATGTTATTTAATAATGTAGTTTGAGCACTTCCAAATATGTTTTTCTTGGATTTATGTTCTGAAATATATAGAACATGTCTTTCTGTTATGGATCCATCGTGGAGATCTAAGTGCACTATAGAATAAACATTGCAGTGCTTGTAATTAATTGTTCCTCCATTTTTTAAGACATGTACCACACAGATGAGTGAAAATGTGATATACACATAATTTAAAGATACATGAAGTGTGGCAATGTTCACGTCATCTCAATACATAATGCTGGAGGGCAACATTTCATGAAAAGTCAATTGTATTAAACTTTGTTTTTTTTCCAGCATATTACAGTGACATCTGTGTCGGTTCAATTGCTTGCCGACTGGAGAAGAAAGAAGGTGGAGGTCTACGTGTTTACATCATGACATTAGGTGTTTTAGCACCATATCGCGGCCTAGGCATTGGTGAGCAAATCACCTATCTTCCTCCTGTGGTAGAAATCATGCTTTTTGATTATGCACTTGATTCAGATACACAAACCATCTTTGTTAATTCAGAGAATGAGCGATGCTCAAATAAAAGTGCATAAAGAAAAGGCAGAAATCTACTCCTCGAACCTGAACCAGTTATTGCTAAACACATTTTTAACTTCCTTTATTTGTTTGCTGTCTGCCTCCTTGTTTCTTATTTCCTACTGGCCTAATAGGTATTGCAAATTGTTAGCTGTGGAGTCGCTATATAAAATAAGAATCGTGAAGTATCGTGAACTCTATTGCACTTTACAATTATGAAAGGTTGAAATCCCTTTGCTAAAAAGTAAAAAGTCCTCTGGTTTTTGGATTTATTCCTCTGAAATCAGAACAGAAAGCAAAGATTTTTGAAAGAAAGATTTGGCATGTGCTTTTACTGATCGAATTTGTGTGATTGCGCAGGTACAAAGTTGTTGAATCATGTTATTGATCTCTGCTCAAAGCAACATATTTCTGAGATGTACTTGCACGTGCAGACAAACAATGAAGATGCTATCAGCTTTTACAAGAAATTTGGATTTGAAATCACAGATACCATCCAGAACTATTACACGAACATTACCCCGCCCGACTGCTATCTTCTTACAAAATTCATCACTGAGACAAAGAATTAAAAGAGCTAGTAGTTAAGTTGGGAGTCCACTTTTTGCCTATTTACTGAGCTTTACCTTGGTTTAGTTGTACTATCAATATCAGATACTGATATTGAGGTTCTATAGATACTATTGATGAAATGATGGGTTAAAAGATCACCTGCTAAATTCGTGGATCAAGTGAGTTGTTATGGTTCTAAGCAGTTGCACAAACATTTTTGTAGTCCTGTTTTTCTTTGAGGTACTCGGAAGGGTCTGGCTGTTTTATAATATTCTGTTTGCTGTCTTTCAGACGGATCAGAGAACCAATTAGCAATCTTGTGATCTCATACTGTGCATGAAGCAGGACCAATTTCTTTGGGTGTTCATTTTGAAACCCAAATCATCTGAAAATTAGCAAGACAATTATATAAGCAAGGCGTTGTTGACAATGAATGCTTTTTGTTTGGAGATATTATCAAAATTCCTGTACACCCATCATCTTTTTTTACAATCGCTGATCTGAAGGCTCTGAATGTTACGGCTATGCCAATCCCCTTTCATATATTCAACAGCCATGTATAGCTTGCAATCAACTTCGATCTGTGCTTGCTCAAAAAGTCAGACAAGGTCCAGGCATTGCATTTCTTTATATAATTCATAGAAGAGTTTATGCAAGGTAGACAAGTTTCAGGTATTGCATAGCTTCACATGATTCGATAGAAGAGTTTGAGAAGCTTTATGATGTATCCACTGTAACTATTGGGAAATTCATATCCAGGTAGAACAATATTATCAGCTGGAGTTGGATAACAATGTAGATGCAACCAAACATCATTTTCTCTCGCCTCCATTTATCTCTCTCTCCTTCCTTTTATGTCATAATTACTGGTAGTTACAGGCTACACCGGTTGGCCTTTTATGTAGAGTTCCATACTAGAGCCAGGCTTGGCCAGGTGTATTAGACCCAAGTACGGACATGCATGGAGAAGCAACCAAGGAGTACATTTATCTTTTATTCTGAAGAGCTTTTATATACAGCTTTCATTTACAGAAGTCTGACAGTAATTGATTATAATATATGTACATTGTTCCGGGTTTGAGAGCAGGCAAATTATGCCATGCTTCATTATCAGGGAAAGCAGAATTTTCATCAGTCAAGCCATATTGTGTCAGTGTTTGATGTTTAGTAGGCCAAACCACCAGCAAAAGCATCTCCATCATGAAGAAGAGACTCTGTCAACCAATAACCATCCCATGAACCACCGACTCTCTGCCACGCCGCCACGACATATTAGAAGAGGTGATATGACTATGGAGAGTGCATTAAAGCTCTACATTATTATCATTCTAAAGTAAGATGACTGAATGAAACCACTAATCTTAAACCCCACACAGTTTCGCAGAAGGCTAGCTAGCAAGCAAGATGGGCAAGTATCATGGTTTCCAATAAGCTAGACCTCCTAAGACTTTTGCATCAATATGATGGAGGTCACTGGATTACCAGTCAGCCTGATGACCAGTCCTCGAAAAGAGCATGGCTTCCAAACAAGAGAGTCAGATCTAAGAATTCAAATAATTACAGTTTTTGGATCTGCAACTTGATTGAGTGAGCATAACATCAAAAAACTTGCATTTGACTGTAAAAACAAGTCTGAAGCGAACAGTATGATAATGCATATCGATGACTCTAAAGGCTCGCTGACTATCTATAATAAAATCATCCAAAATTGTTTTTGAAACAACTACTGATAGAGTACCATCCTAAGTCAATGCAATCTTATATGGAAACATCGTAAAAGATAACCATGACCATGATTTATCTATACAGGTGAGACGAGTCTGCAAAAGGTACAGTTACCTGAACCATGGTAAATTGAAATATTTCTTCCTCCTCAGGGCGATTCCCCCGAATCCATATCCTCTGTTTGAATCGATTCTGTTCCATCCATAACACCCAAACAAATAACATATACAGCAGAAGAGAGAGGATTTATTATATTTAGAAGAATCTATGACTCATAATTTGACAAAAATCCTCTTTGGCCAGCACATATGCATCCATTAGTGAACTCACTCAAACTCATTTGCTTGTCAAGCAACAAACAAAATGAACTACTAACAGAATCAAAACATGTCTTAACTCTACCTCTTTCACGAACAAACTGCTCAAGATCTTCCTCTCCTTGTGACCAAGCAACACTCGATATGTCGAATGGTGAAAAATCCTCCTAAACCTTTCAAACTGCAATGAAATTAGGTTGGCCAACCCAAAAAAGAGGTATTAATTAACACATATAACACACAAACACAAGAAGATATAACAGAATCATGAGTAGAATTCAATGGTACAAACACACAGACTAAGATATTAAAGGGTTCTAAACAGAATTCACTGACCTGCCCTAAATCAAAAAATGGCCCAAAATAAGTAGACCTTTCGAAAGGATCAAATCCAGCAAACTATCAACAGTAAAAACACAAGATAATTATATCAGCCACAACTCCCAACACTGCATAGTTAAACCCCAAAAAACTTCGGAAAAAAAAGAGAGACAAAAACAAAAACAAAAACGATAAAAATCAACATGGGTTGTGCTTAGAATTTACCCTATACATGACCTCAATCCCATAATCTTGACGAGGTTGATCATTATACTTCAATGCATCAAGCTGGCAATTAACAGCTTCTTCTGCACTAAACTATAACAAGAGTTTAACATAAATTTGATACTCTTTCGACAAAAAAAGAAGTTAACTTCTTTCATCATTTTTATGGTCAGAAAGTTACATTTAATCTTGGGCCAAATGGTTTCTTCCTTCGAGATTCAAGCCTGTAATGTATCCATCATAATTAAACCCCCCAAAAAAAAAGTTTAAAGGGAATTAAATATTATAATTCAAAAAAAAAAAAAAAAAAAACTTTGAGAGAGAGAGGGAGGAATTTTGCATACCAATCTGCAGAGAGAAAATCAGGGACATCAGCAGAAGCTCTAAAGCGAGAGCCCAGTTTGTAGTCTCCTCCATTGATGATGGGCTTGGTTTTAGATAGGAGAGACAGAGACTGTGGGGTTGATATAGATGAACAAAACGACATCCTTGGAACCCTGTAAGAGTTCGTATGTTGTCTGTCTCTGAGCTTGTTGATTGTCTGAAAATGGAATTGTTTTTTGTGGTGTTTTTGAGGATGATGAGGTCTGATTTGATCTTCACCGTTTGATGGTTTTGATTAAAGTGAATGATAAGAACTCAATTATGATTCTCTGAGTTTGGGGACTGGATAGACCAGTTTAGAAAATTATGGAGACTATAAAAACATCAATCACACACTATAAATAGGGCGTCAGCTCTCCTCTGAGTCCTCTACCTCCATACCTCCCTACAAGTCTGTTCTCCATTGTCCGCCGGCGATCAGTTCATTAAAAAAAAAAAAAACCCTAGCAATCAGTTCATCACGTTATCGGTTTCGCCGCTTTGATGGCCGAAGAAACAGAGGAGGCGGTGAAGACGTTTGCGGATTTGGGGATATGCGAACAATTGGTGGAAGCATGTGAAAGATTAGGATGGAAAAACCCTACAAAAATTCAAGTAGAAGCCATCCCTCATGCTCTTGAAGGCAAAGACTTAATTGCTCTTGCACAAACTGGCTCTGGCAAAACAGCTGCTTTTGCTCTTCCAACTCTCCAAGCCCTTCTTCAAGCTTCAGTCACTTCTGTTCCAGTCTTCTACGCTTGCGTCCTCTCCCCTACCAGGTTATCTCCTCCATCTTCCAAGAAACAAACAAGTTTTTAACTTTTTCAGTTCTGCATTATTATTATATTTCATGTTTCTTGTAGGGAGCTGGCAATTCAGATAGCTGAACAGTTTGAAGCTTTAGGGTCCGATATCGGGTTGAGATGTGCTGTTGTAAGTTTCCAATTCCCTCTGTTTTGGGTCTTTCATGTACTTTATTGTGTTAAATTTTGTGGGGTAACTATCTTTTTTTTCTTCTCTTTTAACAGCTTGTTGGAGGGGTGGATATGGGGCTACAGACAATTGCCCTTGCAAAGCGGCCTCATATTGTTGTAAGTGTTTATTTTGCAGGCATGATAATACTTTTGACTTTTCTTAAGTTGCAAAAGGAGAGGTTGGCTTGTTTGTATGAGATTGGTGCCCAGTAAAAGGAGCTAAGATTTGAGAATGCTTCAGTTTTGAATTCTGAACTGAGAAAGAGTGATGTTATGAGTTTCCCATGCTTATGGCAATCATTTAAATACATTACTGTTCTCTGCTTGAGTTTTAAATTATTAAACTATAGTGCTGTTTTTTTATAATAAGTGAACACATGGCCAATGGCTAACATTCTGTTTGTTTCAGGGTGACGTGAAGGCATGGGGATAGTGCGGTCATGTGCTTGTTATATTTTCTTCGCACGTTTCTTTTTTTATGCTTAAAAAACTTGATTTTTAGTTAAGGCATGTTTGATTTTTAAACAGCTTGCAAACTTTAATCTATCTCTCTCTCTCTCTCTCTAAATATAAATAGACACACCTACGCATAGTTAGCAAGTTATTGTACCATGACTGTGCTTGTCTCTGTTCAAATGATTATTTGTGCATGGAAACTCTAAATTTCTAGTGTTTCTTGAATGCAAGTGAAAATGGAATTGCTGATGGTGCATTTTATGAATTGAGTGATGTACATCTTTTGTAGGTTGGTACACCAGGTCGCCTTTTGGATCATTTGTCAAATACGAAAGGATTTTCTCTCCGTACACTGAAATACCTGGTATGATCTCTGTAATATTATGGTGCTCAAATTAGTTTCTCAAGAAACTATGCTCACATTCAGCTATTCTCCAATTGATTCTGTACATTGCAACTGCTACATACATGGTTATGCATGTGTACTAACATGCATTGGAAAAATGTTTATGCATCTAGGTTTATTTTTGGCATCAATCATGCTTCATGAGATGCATGTTAGTTTCCTTCATATTTTAATTTCTTGAATGAAATATACTGAATCGAGATCCATACAGAAGCATAACTATGTTACTAATATCCTCAGCAAAGCTAAATAAGTTAATGGGTGGAAAAACTTTACCACCCTGCTGCTTTGATTCGAAAGTAAAACTTAAAAAGAGAGAGAGCCTCAAGGTTTACAGCCTTCAAGCTAGACCAAAATAGCTCATAATTAAGAAGTCTTAAGTATTACATGAATATGTCCTCCTTTTGTAGTCTCTTCTAAACTGAGTAGGAAATACAAATTCAAATAGGAATAAAAACTTTTAATACCTAAATAAAAGTAAGAGTAAAATGTACCAGGGCCCTTTACTATTAGTCAAAGCACAAAGAGGCCCTGAACAAATATTTCTGTGCATAGGGAGTAGATACTAGTCCTTCTGTCAAATGGAGTCAGGTTTCCATCCAATTTGGTTTAAATAAAATCAAATGTCTAGCACATGGCACCCTAGTCCACTTAAAGACGGATCCAATTGGTGTTGAATAATTTGTTTAGGGACTATCTGTGCTTTGACCGATTGTATAGGGGGCTTGACACTTTGTACTTTAAAAAAATTGGATGGAAACCTAACTTCACTTGACAGGAGTAGTAGTAGTTTTTATCCCTATTTTTGTTCAGGGGCTTTTAGTGCTGAACAATTTGTTTAGGGACTCTTCGTGCTTTGATCAATAATACAGGAGGTCATGGTACATTTTACTCCAATAGTAATACACCATGGACACTCTGATATGCTTCAATAGTATCTCCCTTTGTCTGTCATTTTTTAGTCCAATCATGCAACTTACGAGGCAAGAGGTAAATTACTTTGAAGACTCATTGGCTAAGCAAGGAGTGGAAATAGATGGTCATCTCACTTGCATGGTCGTGACTTTCGTTCCATTTTCCTTCAACCTTTCGATCTTGCTCTTTGTATTTCTGTTCCAGTTTCGTAGTGCCATCCACTTCATGGCTTGGTTGCTGGTCTTTCTCTAATCAGTAACGTATAACCTTGCACTCATCTGTCATCAAACAAAACAAAAAATAAATAAAAATATATACTATGATTAGTAAATGTTGTAAGACTCCCAGGTAAACTAGAATTCCTTTATAAACAACTTTTTTATGGAAAAAAAAATAGAATTAAAGAAGTCCTATTTCTCTTTTTTCTTGGTTGCATCAGTTAGTGTCTCCATTTTAGCAAAACCTTGAGAAGGGTGATGATAGTTTGTGATAGACTCATGTGACAGCGCTGCTTCCAGTTCATGCCTTGATGTATTGGAAGTGTTAATCTGTCTAAAAATGCTAAAAGTGAAAATGTTCATGTTACCTATTATCCTTGGTAGCTTGAGTGCTAATTTCTTTTTATGTGTTGTGCGCCACATTTGACAGATCTTGGATGAGGCAGACAGGTTGCTAAATGAAGAGTTTGAGAAATCACTGGATGAAATTCTAACTGTTATTTCACGGGATCGGAAAACATATTTGTTTTCTGCAACTATGACAAAGAAGGTTGAGCCATATGCATTGAAATGATAATAGACATTTAAATCTGCATGGTGTTTTTGTTTCCCATGAAGTATGAATGGATTCCTTGCAAATGAATGAAATAAGATTGATAATTTTCTAGAAACTATTAAAAGCTGATTACTGTAGTTTAGTATGGTTGTAAAAGGCAGAAATTCAATATCTCTCTGTAAAGATGACTCTCAAGCTGGATTTTCATGCTGGCACATGTAGGCGCTTGGCTGGACATTAAGCATGAGTTTTCATAAATAATTGTGGCTGATATCTTTATCTGGAATTTTGAATTGTTAAATGACTTCCAAATATTTGCAATGAAATAAATATAGATTGTTTGTAGAAGAAAAGAGTTGTTTTACAGTTAGAAATGAAATTATATTTACCGTACATTCTAATGCTAGAAACTGAGGCCTGTTCTGTAGAGGTTGAAAGGAAAATGAAGAAAAGATAAATTAGATGGCATTCAACAATTGAACAAATTGTTCTCTTGGTTTTCAGGTTCGAAAGCTCCAAAGGGCTTGTTTAAGAAATCCTGTGAAGGTGAGGCGATACGATTTCATCTATTGTATTTATTCTTTGCCTTTTTTTTGCCTAACTGTTAACACAAATTGCAATTTCAATCATTTCAGATAGAAGTGGCATCCAAATATTCTGTTGTCGAGACATTGAGGCAGCAACTTCTCTTTTGTCCTGCTAAGTACAAGGTTTCTTCTTTCCCTATTGGTGCATATCTTTGAAAATATTTTACAAAAGGACTGGGTGTTGAAGTATACAAGTATGTAATGGTGATTGGCAGAACAAAAAGGGAAATCCAAAATTGATTATACTGATAGGGGAATTTATTCGAAGCAAACATGTAATTTTGGAATGAACCTTAAAATTGTATTTATACAAGGCAGCTGATGAAAACCAGGTTAATGGTTTTGAAAAGTGTGTGTGGATCTTGCCATTCATGTTTTATTAAGTTTGTCTTCTATAAAGGAGGTAATGCTCTTTTCTCAATATCCATAATGAGGGTGAACACACATCTTGTTGCTCTTTCCCATTCTTATCCATGTCCTTTACTGCAAGATCTGATTCTAGTATGTGGTCTTCTGATCAGTCAATTGATTTATCTTCTAAACCTTTCTTCCATATCCTTCCATAACTACAAAAACTAATTTCCTTAACATTGTTCTTGAACCTCAAATGCTCTATCTGATAGTAGAATATGATCTTCTGACCGGTTGGGAGAATTTTTTTGAAAATCCTTTCTTCTGCATCCTTCCCCAGCCCCAAATGCTCTACTTATCCTGTAGATGATTTATCCAGAAATCTAAGGTGACTTCCAAAGTTGACATTTTAGTTTAGTGTTCATCACAAAATTAATACTACAAAATTTGCTGCAGCTTAGATTTCCTGACAAGGCTTTGCATTGTCATTATTCTCCTTGGTATTCTGGTACATTCTTCTCTTTCTAAAAGTGGTTGTTTCCTAGGACCCTATAAAAGAACAAACCAGGCTCATTAGTGTGTCTGTTTTCGAATTTATCTTGCACACTTAATTTTGTGTGATAAACTAGAGGTGAACTTTTATTTCTTTCTGATCAGCTAGGGGAACGTTTCAGGATCTGATTACACATTTTGATTTTCTGTTAAACATAGGTAATGAAGCATCTTATATGGTGTAAAATAGTCAATGAAGAAATAATCCTCATCTTAGTAATTGTGTTTTTTAAAATAGTCAATTGCAAAATTCTTTTGTGGTTTATTTATCGTGAGATTGAATCTTTCAATCTGTAATGGACGAATGCTTTTAAGCTATGTGAGGTCAATGAAAAGTTTCCATCCAAGTTGTACTGTACCATGAACGTAAAGCACACAGCAGAACTGATAGAAAAGAGTATTGCTTAATCCCATTATCTTGATCGAGCAAGTCTCGCATGTTTCAGATCTGTCTTATCAAGCATTCACTGTAGTGGTGATAAAGAAAAAATACTTAATGGGACTCCAGGTCTGTTATGCATATAACAATAGAGATAATAATTGTTGGGTCTTGTGCTCCAATAAAGCTCAACAAGAAGACACTGCTTCCATTCCTTTTCCTTTCGCAGTTAATGTCTCTCTTAGGCTGATTTGCATCATTTATGCCTGCAGGAATGCTATCTTGTACATGCTCTGACTCTGAAATCTGGAGCTTCTACCATGGTTTTCACACGGACATGTGATGCAACTCATTTTTTGGCTTTGGTTCTTCGAAATCTTGGTCTAAGGGCCATCCCCATTAATGGCCACATGAGTCAGGTAAAACTTATTTAATTGAAGTTTTTTTTTTCTTGATTTTGCTTTATATTTTTTTTATTATCGTTTTCTTTCGATCTTCTTGCTTTTGTTGCCTCGGTTTTATTGTTTGTTAGAAATTGTCTCTCACTTTGTCAGTGGAATATTTTCTTACAGTCTAAGAGGCTTGGAGCCTTGAACAAGTTCAAAGCTGGCGAGTGCAATATTCTCATATGCACTGATGTTGCAAGTAGAGGACTTGATATTCCATCTGTGGATATGGTTGTTAATTATGATATCCCCACCAACTCTAAGGTAGCCTACTATTTTCCTGTGTCTTACCAAGGATACCATAATTTGAACCTTCTTCTTACCTTTGTCAGAGTCGTAAGTACTCTTGCCTGACTGTAGTTGATGATTCTTTTCTGTCTAATTTGTCAATTTTCCTATCGGTTAGTGCTATGCCCTAGATAAATTGGAGGCTGACTAATTGGGAAACAAGAATTAGGTTTAATATTTCAGTCTTGGAGTGGCCCTAGATTGCTACAGTAAAACAATTTAGCCTGTTTTTATTGCATGAGAGATGGCCCAAAAATCCATAATCCAGAAGTAGAATACGTGTATATTCATTTGTACACATATACGTTGCCTTTTCCTCTTTCTGAGAAATCTGGATTAATTTCTACAACTTCGAAACTGAGTGTGTCATTCTCAATGCTTTATTTACATAAATGAAAAATTACTCCCAAAGGAGAGGAAGGGGTGCTGCCTTGGATCTCAGAGCTGCATGTGCTTATTTTTCTCTCTCATGTGGAGTTTTGAACTGTGGTTAATTGTTTCTCCTTTTCTTATCCTGGTATTTTACCCTGCATTCTCACCTCTTCGTCCAACATTCTTGCAATTCCTAGTTTGAAATTATAAGTATGAACTTGGAAATTACACTATATATGCCAAACATTGCTGTTCCTTTAGATGACAAGGAACTTGTTTGGTTGTGTGAGGGTATTTTGCTTATTTTAACTTTTCCTCATCTGATTTTCTGTGGTTTGCAGGATTATATTCATCGTGTTGGGAGAACTGCTCGTGCAGGAAGATCTGGGTTGGCAATATCACTAGTTAATCAAAATGAAATTGGGTGGTTTAAACAAATAGAGAATCTCATTGGTGGGTTGAACATTCGCTGAGGCTCTTGAAAGCAGTGTGTTTTATGTACTGAGCTGTATACTATGTTTCAGGTATTAGGATGTCGGATATTCGTCCTCATCAAGAGGAAATCATGCTATTGCTGGAGCGTGTCACAGAAGCCAAAAGAATTTCACAGAAGGTATTTAAAATATCATTATAAGATTTATCTTTGTTATACTAGATGTGGAAAGTAAAAAAGATGAAAGATAAGCCTGCAATGGTAATGGAGTTGCTGGTATTGTTTCAAAAGTTCTTCATTTGTCAGCATCTACTTTATTGGAGGTTCAAATGCTGCCGTCAGGCTTTCTGGTAGCTACTTAGGTGTTCATATGTAGTATAAACTTCAAAATGGTCAAACCACCACTCAAATCCAGTCAAGAACCAATAGAGGAGATCAAAAACCTATTTTGAAGTTGGATTTTTCCGAAGTTGTACTTTCAGATAATTCTAAGAATTTTTTTTAGTTACAGAACACATTACGTTTGTTTGGTTGTTAAATGATAAAAACTCCTACAATTGACACAAATTTTACACCTTCCTTGTATATTTATCCTCTAAAATTTTAAGTCTCTAATCTTCAAGTATTTATTTTACATAATTAATGCAACAACTAGCTCAGCCTCAATTCAACCATAGTTGATCTTTGGGTCCTTAACCCGTTCCTGGTTTGATCACCCAGTCGGCTATTACACACACAAAAAAAAGTACGGTTATTGTTATTCGTTTTGTCCTCTATGTAAAAAATCCTGTAATTTTCATATATTTAACCGAATTCCTCAATTTAACCCTGGTTGAACTTCTGATTCTGATCTTGTCTCTTTGGTTCGCTAGTCTGTCATAAAACACCAATTATTGTTACAAATCTTGTCATTGGCTTTGTTAATTATCTTATTTTGGTTGCTGTATCATGTTCTGAATTTCTGGTCACGATCTGTTGTTTAACTTCCATAGCAAATTAAAGAACCTGGAGGTAAGAAAAGGAAGGGCAGAGGAGACGAGGACGAGGAAGAAATTGATAAATACATAAGCAAGAAAGATGGAAGATTCAAGAAGAAGAACAAAAGATGATACCAGCAGCTTCTCAGTTCAAGTGTTTCTAACATGCTAGAATATTTATGCAATTTTTGGAGCATAACATCCATACATGAAACCCTGATAATCCACTGATAGAGCAAACCGAGAGTTCTACTGGTTCAAGGCTTTTCTCTTGTTTTTCCTTTTAGATGATACCTGATTATCCTTTTAGGTATTGATTTTGCAATGAGAATTTACAAAATATTCTTTGAAGGGATCTCGGTCGGGTTAACCAAGCCGTCCTGGGTTAGATCCCAGGTTAGCGGGTTACTTTATCAGCCTGCTGGACCGATTTGAAATCTAAGTTGGAAAATGGATTATCTTGTTTGTGGACACCAGTGAGCACGCATGTCAGGATCCATTTTTAGCAAGCTCCTTGAGTTTTGGCAACCATGTCACAACTGGTCAGCAAAGAATGATTACAGGCAATTAATTTCAGGCAAACAGCTCATTGCTCCCTGTTTCTTGTCTGCTAGCTAAGCCATTCTCCCTTTGCCGCACAAAGGCACGTAGCTGATGACCTGACCGACCTGACCTTGACGAGGATTAACTCTTAAAGTAACATCGTTTAAAAACCAAGAGTGTTAAGTAAAATTATATATATATATAAACCCAAAATCCATTAATTTAGAAATGTCTAGAGTTTTAAAACTTTTTTTATTAATTTAAGTTAATAGTGATTATTTTTTAAAATATTTTTTGTTTGGAAATAAATTTTATTTTTATTTTTATTTTTATTTTTTATATTAATATATCAAAATAACGAAAAAAAATAATTAAGTAATAATTAAAAAAAGATATTTAAGTATCGTGGTAGCAGCATCCCCATACTTACGTAACTTTCGTGAATGGAGAGCATGTCATGTAGACTAGACATTTCAAAAATAGCTTTTCTTGACCGTTAAATTGTGACGATTTCACAACGTTTCAGCATTTTATTGGCCATCTAAGACAACTGGAATGCCTCCGGAAGAGAAGACAGGACCCACCACATGCAACAATGTTTTGCCGCACGACACCTCAAAAGCACGAGCACAACACAAACAAAAGCACAAAAGTCCGATTTTTACAAGACACGAAAGTGCTTTCAGGTTTCCCTCACTCGTGTCCTTTGGTTTTTCAGATGAGATAGGGTATCCATTTCTCTTCAGATTTCTCATTCAAGGTCAGTTTTTCCTTCTTGATCGTACTTTATAAGTAACATTTATGTATTTGGTCATTTCGTGCGGCTTGAAATGGCATATATTTGCTTTCTTCTTTTTTTGTCGTTTATCATTTCTGTTGGTGATAAAAAGACTTCATGTAGATCTCTTTTATGTCAACAAGATTGAGCATTTTTGTGATTTTGAGAATGTAAATGATGTAGTGATGTAGTTTGGTGATGGGTTTTGTCTTACTTTGCAGGCGTGTTAAGGTTCTTTGACTTCTTGCTTTTGCATTGCCTGAGTCTGATGCAAAAGTTTCTGTTTTGATCTTTTGTATTGATCCTTAAAGCATATTTGGGGTTTAAGCCCCTTTCCTGTCGGCTTTTGAAAATCCTCAAAGATTCCAATTCCTATCGTAGGATACTTCTGATTTTGGCCACCTTTGTTGATCAACGAATCAAGCAACAATGTCTGAATCAAATCAAACTAAACCCTTGATCCAGCCATCATCTTTGAGAAAACTCCCTGATTTCAAGCAATCAGTGAAGTTGAAATATGTGAAACTTGGCTATCATTACCTTATTACTCATGGGATGTTCCTGTTTTTATCACCTATTGCTGTCGTTATTGCGGCACAGCTATCTACATTCTCGATCCAAGATCTACATGATCTTTGGTACCATCTTAAATTCAATCTCATATCCGTGATCCTCTGTTCGACCCTCCTCGTGTTTTTGTTGACCCTTTATTTCCTTACCCGACCTCGCCCTGTTTACCTAGTGAATTTTTCATGCTATAAGCCTGATGATTCTAGGGAATGTACTAGGAAGATTTTTATGGATAGATCGAAGTTAACAGGTGTTTTCACTGAGGAGAGCATGGAGTTCCAAAGGAAAATTCTTGAGAGGTCTGGTCTTGGGGAGTCGACTTATCTCCCCGAGGCTGTCTTGAGAGTTCCTCCAAATCCGTGCATGGCTGAAGCAAGGAAGGAAGCTGAGGCTGTAATGTTTGGTGCAGTCGACGAGCTGCTCAAGAAGACATCTGTGAAACCGAAAGATATTGGAATTCTGATTGTGAATTGCAGCTTGTTTAACCCAACACCATCCTTGTCCGCCATGGTGATCAACCATTATAAGCTAAGGGGGAATATTCTTAGTTATAATCTTGGTGGTATGGGTTGTAGTGCTGGTTTGATATCGATTGATCTTGCCAAACATCTCCTTCAAGCGCATCCTAATTCTTATGCTTTGGTTATTAGCATGGAGAACATCACCTTGAATTGGTATTTTGGGAATGATAGGTCAATGCTTCTCACAAATTGCTTGTTTAGAATGGGAGGGGCTGCTGTTTTGCTTTCAAATAAAAGATCTGACTGGTGGCGTTCTAAGTACCAATTGGTTCATACTGTTAGAACAAATAAGGGCGCTGATGATAAGTGCTTCTCCTGTGTTACTCAACAAGAGGATTCTACTGGAAAGGTTGGGGTTTCTTTATCGAAGGACTTGATGGCAGTTGCAGGGAATACTTTAAAGACTAATATCACTACCCTTGGCCCTCTTGTTTTGCCCATGTCTGAACAGCTGCTATTTTTTGCCACATTGGTGGGGAAAAAACTCTTTAAGATGAAGTTAAAGCCATACATCCCGGATTTTAAATTGGCGTTTGAGCATTTCTGCATTCATGCTGGGGGGAGAGCGGTGCTGGATGAATTGGAAAAAAACCTACAGCTTTCAGATTGGCATATGGAACCTTCCAGGATGACACTCTATCGATTTGGCAACACTTCAAGCAGCTCTCTTTGGTATGAATTGGCTTATTCAGAAGCCAAAGGGAGGATAAAGAAGGGAGACAGAACATGGCAGATCGCTTTTGGGTCTGGGTTCAAGTGTAACAGTGCTGTCTGGAAGGCTCTGAGGACCATAAACCCAGCCAAGGAGAAAAACCCATGGATGGATGAGATCCACCAGTTCCCAGTTGATGTTCCAAAGTTTTCAGCCATACAGTAGATGCAACAGTTCCATTGGTTGGCAGGGGTGTGTTTCCGTGATGGTAACAGCCATCATCGAGTTATGAAGCCTTTCTCATGTATTTTTGCTTTTGCAGCAGATTTATTAGAGAGTGATTAGAGAGTTATGAACTCTGACTTACTAGTATAAGTTGTTTGGTCGTGACTTGAAACTAGGTTATCCTCCGTTGAGCAGAAAGCAATTCATCCATCCTATTTGTTGCAGTTGATGCTTTTCCTTTCTGACATTGCTCGTGTTGTTCTAGCTCCCGTTTTTAGAAATCTACTATGGCATTATATTCACCTTCTCGTCCCAGACATGAATGTTTTTATCACAATGTTCAGTTCTGGTTGCCAATTATCATATAAATTGAAAGCAGATCATACAACATTGGGACAACGATGTTTGCTCTGATGATGGCTTGAAATTCGAATTGAATGAATTTTTGAAAACATGGTTGCCCATTACCAAGACATTGAAAGTATAAGCGATCAAATTTTTGTGGATTCATGATACTCGTTTTCGAAGAAACATGGGAACTTGCAATTTGTACTCCAAACACCAAGGGTGCATCAGAAAGCCAGGTATAGATGAAACATTATTGTAAAATTTTCAACAAGCAAAACACCGAGAGCTCTTAGCAGTGCTCTTAACTCAGAGAAGCTGAGAAATAAAACAGGCATATCCTCAAACATTCTTTCGTTTAACCTATTTTAAACCGTGACAAAACATGAACATAAATTAGAGTAAAAACGAACAGGATAGTAATCGGAAATACATTCTAGCAACTCTCTGTTGGACCTAGAGGATTGTCTAACAACTTGCAAACTGTCACAAACGAAACCTACATTGTTCAGTTACTACCAAAAGGAAACCAGCTATAATCCAATCGAAGATGGACCGGGGGCCAATTATCACCCAATGTATACACAACACAGCAGTACATCCCATGGATTCAGTACAATGAACCGAAATAGCATTATTCCTTGGAGGATTTGTTGATAAGCGACTTGTGGATGTGAGGGATCACACCACCACCAGCTATGGTTCCTTTTATAAGGGTGTCTAGCTCTTCATCACCCCGGATTGCTAACTGCAAATGCCTAGGTGTTATACGTTTCACCTTCAGATCCTTGCTTGCATTTCCGGCCAGCTCTAACACTTCAGCAGTCAGGTACTCCAAGATAGCAGCAGAGTAAACAGCCGCAGTTGCACCCACTCTTCCATGGGCTGTTGCTCTTGTTTTCAGAAGGCGGTGGATACGCCCAACAGGAAACTGCAGGGATGGTATAGAATGAAATAGATGGTCAAATCTTTTATGTTTCCGGACAGGTATAAATGGCCATATCTAGAAATGGAAATCCTTTGCTGATAACAGTGAAAAAGTAACAATAACCAATCCTCAGAGCCATAACAGCCATATAGCAAAAAGAGTACACACTCAGCAGCCAAGAAAAAATGATACTCCATATTTGTAACCAAGCTCAGGACTAGAACCTACAACCCAGCAACTGTTTTCTAGCTGCATTTATTTCTCTGAACATGTGAGATCTAAAACAAAGTTGAAAGAAAGAGCACAGTGACATGCAAGTACAATAAGCATAAGACATGTAAAAGCCAATGGCCCTGGGAAGCATAAAGAACCAAAATTCTGATTTATGTTGATAAGCAATATAGGCAATGCACAAGAAGAGCCAAGATATCCACACCACTTTAGATAACATCACTGATAAAAAAAATTAACAAATAACTGATGACCATAACTTTTGGCTCCATGTATCTGACTGCTTGAAAAGTCTTTATTTAATGTTTTACTAACTGAAAGAATCTTTCCTGAGAATGTGTTGATGCCTGGAATCGATAAGTTCTACTACTCCACATTAATCACATTCTAAAATATCATGAAAGTTACTGGACCAAATGAGCCATCATTATTGCTTAACTTTAAAAGTCAATTGGTAAAACCTAAACAATTCCATAATGCTCTTCTGTACTTTATGAACCACCCATTTTAGTCTGGAAAGAATAGATACCTTAAAGTCCTCAATTGCATGCCCTACGAAAAAACATAATCATTTCTAAATCACAAAATTATATAACACCAAACTACATTTGTAAATCAAGCTTACTCCACCTGAGTTGTATTCAATTTAACAAAATTCATTTCCTCTACAACCTCAAGCTACCCAAGCTCAATAAAGTCCTTGTTGAGCATCTCAAAGAACCAACCGAAATCCCAACAAGTAACACCCATCAATAATTCAGTATGATAAACACTCCTCAGAACACACCAAAAGATTGCAGAGGACAAAGATACAAGCTTTGTACACAACAACATCCAAGCTATAACATTAGTTGCGACTTTTTTATGGTAAGTACTTCTATAAGCCTCTGATTGCATTTGCATTAAAGAGATTTATGAAAAACGTGGATTACTCGAAAAATTAAATCCTTAAAAAACCAAGGGCTAGTTTTCTCTCAAGAGATTCACTTTCTCTCGAATGGGTACAACATTCTCCTTTTGAGCCTATTTACAATATATTTTTCTATCATTCCAGTTCTAACTTTTTTACACCGATCCCTTGGCATCATCAATTCGGCTGACATGATGACTTGAGAAAATAAAGAAAATTCAGTATTTACTCTCAAATTTCATATAGCTTAGATTTCCAAACTATAAAACTCAAGCTCAACTAAGCCCGATGGTTAGCTAAGTCAAACTAAGTACCAAGTTCCCCTCAATTTCACATATCTCAGTTTATACCCTCATTCACAAATTAAAAAAAAATACATTAACACAAAAATTCAATAAAATTAAATAGAAAAATCAACATAGTTTCTCATGGCCCAGGTAATTGTATATATATATATATATAACACTTGCAATCTACATCTTCGATGAACCCAAGCAGGAAGCCAGAGAGCAGAACCAAAATCAAAACCCATTAAGAAAATAACTAAAACTCACCAAATAATAACCCTCCAAGCATATAAGCAAGTAAGATTAAAACTCAAAAACCCCATCCCAAGATGGGGGGGGGGG
>Ga0307515_10007855_pt1 | contig 20966 bp, 8 predicted proteins | sample 17_EM_MG_FD_194513 | JGI IMG/M metagenome (GOLD analysis project Ga0307515, IMG submission 194513) | Populus trichocarpa ectomycorrhiza microbial communities from riparian zone in the Pacific Northwest, United States - 17_EM | ecosystem: Host-associated > Plants > Roots > Unclassified | place...
TGATTTATTTTTTATACATAAAATTCAAGGTTAGTGTATATATATATATATATATATATATATATATATATAAACAGATTTTTTTAATATTTAATTCGGTTAGTTTTTTATTTTAATAAACGAATTATTTTATGAAATTAACATGTAAGAAAAAATTTTATTAGGAGGAGGCTGACAACGGCGTTGTCAGGAGAGTGTCGTAGAATCACAACGCCATTAGTTAAGATTGAATTCAAATTGTGATATTTTTTTAAATGTTAAAATTTTATTTTTTGTAATCTTAACTGATGATTTATTTTTTCTACGAACCAGGTTGCATGATTTCTATCACAAGACCTAGAAAAAATCAAAGAAATATGCAAAAGATAAAGGTTTTCCAGGCTGGGAAGACGTGGCTATTTAGAGGGATTTCAAACCTCTGCACGTCTCGGAGGGTATTTAGGATGCTTATATCCAACACGTGATGTTTGAGTGTTTCTTGTAGCGGTCATAGTTTGGTTCGGAGTACTAGACCAAGAAGATTCATGGTTCCATTACCACGCATATCAATGGATCCATTCCATTCATTTCGCATGCAAAGCGGATGATAAAATTCTGTTTTATAAGATAATCTTTTTTAAAATTGTTATATTATATGAAAATATTTAACTAACAATAGCTTTCTTTTGTAGACTATGGTGCTTAGGAACGATCTAAGATTGATGAAGTCTTTTATTGAAACCTACGTGTAGAATGAGAACCGTAGGAAAGGGGTGCAGCAACTCGTAGATATCCGAGCTCAAAAGTTCATGGTAAATTGGATTTCAATAGTTTTTTGTAAGTTATTTTTTTATTTGATGACTTGTTTTGTTTTTCAGGAAACATGTAACACCCGATTATATGAGAGATATGAAAAAGATTCTTCAACCCATCGGGAACTCAATCCGGATTTGTGGTTAGATGTTGGATCTACCGGTGGACCTAATAGAAATCAAGTTTATAGTATCTTCAACACTACGATCAAGGATATGTGGGTGAGACATAATGTATCGATTGTTAGGACCTTGAAATCAAGATCAAGCCAGCAATCTTCGGTCATCTAGGTGATTGTATGGGAACAAGTTCAAGCTGAGACGACCTAACTTAGGGCTGAGATGGTCGAACTAAAGGATAAAGTGAATGTCTTCGAGCAGTTGTTGGCAACTCTCACTGGTACTTGTGGTCAACCTCATCGCCCTCCTAGTTCTAGTGAAGATCCACCTCGGCCTCCAGCTTCTGTCCACTAGATAAATTGTATTCAATAATATTTTTAAATTAATAATAAAAATTTTGTTTTTTATTTTATTTTAAAAAAATTACTGTATTGTTTATTTTTTAAAAAAATTAAATACAATGTTGATGAAATTATCGATAGAATTTGAATCACTAGCGGAATGGTCACCAATGGACTTACCAATTGTTTATTCTATCAGTATATGTCATAATCACCAATTAAATTATTACTCGTTTTTTTGTTTTTTGTTTGATGCACTATTGTCGCTTGCAAATCCAAGTGATCATATTATTGTTGGATTGATCGACATAATAGAAATCATTAACAATATGTTTTCTAATGATATTTTTTTGTTCATGAATTTTTTAGTAAATTTATTTATAATTAAATTAGTGTTTAAATACCAATAAAATATATGTACAATATTCTGAAATTCTGGTAGTGTACACTTTTGGCAACTGACCTCAGAAATTTATACAGCTAGAGGGCTGTTCACTTTGTAAACCTTCTTCTATTTTTCAAAGAATAAAGGCGATTGAGCCATGGTACCAACAAGATCACTTTCCCTCCCTTCTTTATCACCTCACAATGTGTGTTTTTAACAGTTCCTTCCCTGTTCATTCACAGCTAAGCTTAACACCTGAAATCAAAGGAAATTGGTCCCAGGCCTGTTCATTCATTAGAGAGATGGCATTAAAAGTAAGGATTGAAAAACCTAAGGTCCCAAGCAACCAAACAATTGAATGCAGGATAGGCATCTGCTCACTCGGCATTCGTACAAAAAACCGTTCTAGCGGTGGCGTTTGCGTGCTGTCTTCGGTTGTTCACATCTTACATTCAGCCTTTATCGGTGGGTTTTCTAATGGAAAGCATCTCCTTCGAATTTACACACAGCGAAGGCATCACCTCGAGGAATCAAGATGTTGAAGGAGATCTTTCATATATGGACTTTTCTCCGTTGGTCGATCGAGTTACAAATTGATATGTAATCACATATATATATATATAGCAGGGTGATGTTTCTTGCACATCAAATTAATGAAGTTTCTCTCTACTAAAAAATTCATGAGAATTTCATTTTTCACTCGAGATTTGAATCATCATGATATCCGAAAGGTGAGTTACTTCATCATCTGGGACAATTTTTCAGAGTTCTAGTTGATCATGGCCTTGAGCACCTTTGATGTCTCTTCAAAGTGATGCCTCCGCACTAATGCTTAGAACCTGAAGCATTATTGATGTCCCTTCGCTTTCACTAGCAAGATTATAGAAATCAATTTCTACAAGAAATTATTTATTTTTATGTTTTAAAAGTATTTTTTAAAAAGTTAGAAATTTTTATTTTTTATTTGTTTTAAATTAATATTTTTAATATTTTTATATCATTTTTATAAAAAAAATAATTTTTAAAAATAAAAAATATATTATTTTAATATATTTTTAAATAAAAAAATATTATATTTTCAAACACCCGTAAATAAACATGTTGCTAAACAAAAGTGGGAAACGGTCATTTCATTCTGATGCTTGCGTGGTTCACCTTCATCAGGTTGTCGTATATGGAATTGCGGCAGACTTTTGCCGGAAAAATTTGTTCGAAAATGACATCATCTTTGTTTGATATTTAATTTATAATTGAAGAATTCTCTGCTATAATATATATGTACAAAACTAGCGCTCTCATACATGTCTGCCATAATTACTTTAATAAATCTGGCCGGAAATTATTGCTTAATTAGCGAAAGGGTAAGAAGATGGCATAAAGGGATGCCACCAATAAAAGGGCATCCACTTGCTATATCAAGTGATTATTTATTTTTATATTTAAAAAATATTTTTAAAAAAACTTTAATTTTTTAATTTTTTAAATTAATATTCTTTTAGTGTTTACATATTATTTTAATATGCTGATATTAAAAATAATTTTATAAAAATAAAAAATTATTATTTTGTTGTATTTCCAAGCAAAAATCATTTTAAAAAACAACCGCTATTACCAAGTCATGCAAAGTAAGCTCACCAAGGGGAACATGTGTTACGTGTCATATCGTGTGATGATTTTATGAATGGATAGAAAATAGAGATCATACTTCATTTTTCTACTTATGATGATAATTTGACAGGATACTTGGAGGATCTTGAGCCTTCTTAGATTGGTTTAATTCGAAGAAAAACACAACTCTAAATTAACTAAGATTGAGAGAAATAATCTTGATATTATATATATATATATATATATATATATATATATATATATATATATATTTCACAATATCAGTCTAATTTAATGTATTTAATTAGATAGCTGTGATCAATAATAAGATTTAGATTATCAAGTACTAGAGTTATAAACAACAATTCTTTTCAACCACGTTTAATTTTGGAATCCATTGACTTCTCTTTTAGAAAAAAGAAGAAGCAAAACTCGGATTTTAACTAATAGAATTTTAATTTGGTACGTAAGTATATATGGTTTCAAATTATTGCTTTGAAAGTTCATATTTTCAACATTTTAGTCTTCAATAGGAGAAGAAAACATATTCATATTAGCCGGGCTGTTTTTTATTTTTATTTTTCTTCTTTGTATTTAGACTGAGATCTAAGCTACAATCTATGTAGCTAAAACTCTGATCTTTCTATTTAGGTTTCTCTTTATATTTCATATATATTCTTAATTTCATAAAAAAAAATAAACATATTCATACAATGCGAATGAAAATCAAGTAAGCTGACTTTTAAAACCTAACATACTAAAGAACCTTTCAAAACCTGTGAATGGCTTGGGCAATCATGCAAAATCTGAAGCAAACATTTGATCATCGACATCAAATGCCACATCAATTTTGCACCAGGCACAGGAGCAGTAGCACTAGCACAACCTCGTCATCATCCGAATGGAATATTGGACAATATTTGTTCAGCCATCTTGGTTTTGTTCGAAACAGACTTCTCAGAAATGGACAGATTACTCATCGCTTGTAAGTTTCATTCTTTGTCAAATACTCCATATATATTCTTCATCACCAAACCATCACTCCATTGCTAATGTATAATATTATTTGTTACTTTCATAACTGTTTGCAAACCCCTCTACTGCTTCATCATAATCTATATATTTATTGATAATTAATGCTATTATTTACCTATTGCTTGAATGAATTCTACTCTCAATCCATGATATAACACATGCAAGAGAGATTCTCATTTTATCACCGGCGAGCCCTTTCCGGTGAGAATCTGGCAGCAAAAGAATACTGTTTCTATCCTGTACATTAAACATTGTTGAACTCTGAAGCTTTTTACAGTGAGAGAGAAAAATGAGAGGAAATCCTCCCGTCTGAAGAGCTTAACTTCATGAACTTAATGGCAGCAAACTATTTCTCACATCATTAGTGATGAACATGCATATATGCATGGATGGAGAGACCATATATGATGAATAATTGAAAGTATAAAATCTCACATAACCAATACTAAATTGAAGGGTTAATGTGACCGATTTTCAGAACTACAGGGACCATTAATTGAATTTACCCGTTTGGCATTGTCCTTCCATTCCAATTCCGTCCAGAATAAGTAATAGATTTTGTTAGAAGTACACGTGAGACGCAAAAAATCGTTTCATCGGATAAAAATATTACCAAACTCACTAAATTGAAAGTAAAATTACGTATAACGAATTGTTTTTTTTAATTGATTTAGCCTTGTTTTATATTGCACTTCAAATGAAAATTCGGTAAATTTTGAAAAATAAGTTTTTTTATTTAAAATTAATTATTTTATATTTTTAAATTGTTTTGATATGATAATATAAAAAATTATTTTAAAAAAATAATGAAAACCATTAAGGGTAAATCTTTTTATTCAACTAACGGATTAGTGAAAGATAAACCTGTTTGTTAGCACAAGTTAAGGGAATTTTTATAATTAATCCTTGTTTTAAGCACCGTTTAGCATTTTAACTTGCATGCAGATGATGCCACACAGCAGCTAGCAGGAATAAACCGGCGAGGCGCTGTCTCTCTCTTTATCTTCCTTGTAATGAATTGAAGAGGACGTGGTCATGCCTTCGAATTCGAAGAAAACAATGTTCATAGCCAAGTCCAAAAAGCTTCAGTCCAACCGTGGTTGCTGGTGTTATCATTTATTATTAGGATGTGATTGTTGTTATTTTTGAAATATTTTTTATTTAAAAATATATTAAAATATATTTTTTATTTTTTAAAAATTATTTTTAATATCAGCGCATCAAAATATCTGAAATACTAAAAAAATATTAATTTAAAACAAAAAAATAAAATTTAAATATTTTCAAAAATACTTTTGAAAGGCAAATATAAACATATACTTAACCTAGTTTGTATGTACAACTGTACAAGAATACTGTTACTTAACCATCTAGGTGGTGGCCCAGTGGTAAGAGTTTGGGACCAAGAGGTTTGCTTTCTCTATGGTCTCAGGTTCGAACTCTGTGGTTATTTATATGATGGCCACTGGAGACTTACATGGTCGTTAATTTCAGGGCTTGTAAGATTAGTCGAGATGCGCGCAAGCTGGCCCGACACCTACGTTAAACTAAAAAAAAAAGAATACTGTCACTTATTTTATTATAGTATTTTGTCACCGGCAATATATTTGAATCTCAAAGTGTTGGTCTTACAATGGCCACAATGATCTTTGTATGAGGTTTTTTTTTGTCTTGCTCTAGTGTTGCAAACGGACGTGGAATGCATTAGGGTAAACTTCAGACAATTGTCATACACAGAGCAGGCTATACCCTAAGGGTCATTTGGTCAATGATACAAAGCCTTTATTCAAAAAAAAAAAAAAACCTAATAAATAAATAAAATATATTTAATCAATTATTCTTTATGAAATAAAAATTTGTTATATATATATATTCAAAACTCCTACACTTTAAACTTACACATGCTATATAGTAATTGAAAAAAAAAAAAAAACCACAGGCTATGTTTTTTTTCTCGTACACGTGAAGTTTCAACTCGTTAATTCCTTTTCCACTACTGCATTTTTACCATGATACATCAAAATTTTTTTATTTAAAATAATATTTTTTTATTCTTACCCGGGTATTCTCACACCCTTTTAAAAAGTGAGATTAGTCTCATTCAGGGTTCATAGGTGTCCCTTTCAATAAGTACGCTTTCTAGATATCGAACTTGTGTTCTCATCTTTATAGGAATGTAGCAATACCTTAACCGCTAGACCAACACTTCATTGATATTAAACAAATATAATATTGGGAATAATATTAATATTAATTTTGAAAATTTTTTCAGTTAAAAAAACAAATATAATATTGGCAACTCGTTGATTATTTTTATTCTCTATGTTAAGGGTCATGAAAAAAATGATTTGAGACTTGGAAAAGATTGGGAAAAAAAAACGTACAAATTAAGTGATTGTTTGTAAGAGTAGCAGTCAACATGGAAAAAAAACACAGAAGTATATAAACGTCTTTTAACATTTCTAATAAACAAATCCTAATTTTCAACCAAATTCTATATTTGTATTTTTTAAAAAATATTTTATACATTTATAATCTTACATTTATTAGAAACATTATAAATATTAATTTTGGATTAACGATAAATAAACTTATAAGTTTAATATGTTTACAATACTCTCAAAGGAGGCAAGTATCAGATTAAGCTGGGCAAAGATATCTGTCAGGTTTTCTCCTATCCTTATTACCACGGCATCCAAATTTATATATATTAAATAATTTATTATATTTATAAATATAAATATGTGTAATAATGAGTATTTGTGCTGTTATTTTTTAATATTTCCTTGGTTAATTTTATTTGATATATGTAGAATATTCAATTTTATAAATAAGCTATATATTTTATTTAATGGATATTATTCTTTAAAACAGTCATATCGACCTTCAAATCACATAATTATATTAGAAAAGAGGAAATATGATGGAAATAAAAATAAAAGATGAAATCATCATAGAAATAACAATTTAATCCGATAAATATTAACCAAGCCTGATTTGAATAGATGGTTTTTGTAAACAATTATATTATTTTATAAATGATGAATAAAATATAAATACTGTCAAACCCAACATGAAAATGATAGGTAAGAATGTGTGGATTATTTTATTATTTAATAGATACATTCATGCTTTAAAATATATATTATTTTATTATTAAATATTAAATTATAGATTTTCAAAACTTAATAAATAAGCTAAGAATATTTGAATATAGATAGAGAGAAACCGAAGATGTAAGTATCCTTTGCTGTCCCTAGTCGTCTCCCCATTTCTGTTGTCACCATCCATTTTAGCAACTAGTTCCGAACCATGGCAGGATATTTGTGACCGACCTGACCTTAGTGCGCTCTTTGAGTTTGGTATGTTTTTTCCGTTCTCATTAACCTCTGACAAAGCGTGTGTTTTCGATTTAACCCATTTTCTTTCTCCGTCTCCCTCTCTTGCGCTTAAGAGTCATATGCTCGGGAAACAGTAGAATACAAAACAAAGACCCTTCAACTGAAGAAATCTTCTCTAAAATCCCAAATCACATAACGGTCTCGAGAATTCCAAGGCTCTAAGCAACCAAAGATTAGCTCCAAAACCCTAAGTTGCTGACATGTTCTTTTCCTCCCTTGACTCCCTCGTCTAAACAAACCCCTTTTATTAGGTCAGACTTCAACTTCCCTCAATTTTACGATTTTAATTATTCCATGCAAGTATTTTTTCTGTAGGTGAAGGGTCCATTACTTTTTTCAACAATTCAAACTAGAAACCAGTGTTTCAAGGACTCTTCTGTTTTCTCCTCTGTTTTTGCTTCCGAATGAAAAAATTCAGAGTGATGGAGTTATATTGATAAGTATCCAAAATAATATCTTGCTCCATACTCAATTTAGATTGTTGAAAATGGGTTCTGTTAATGGGTTTCTTTATAGAAAATTGCTTCCTTTTGCCTCCTCTTTCTGGCTCTCTGTCTCCACTCTGTTCCTTGCTCTCTTTGGTTTCTTCAATAGAACCATGTTCAGGTACTCAATTTTCTTTCTTTGATCACTCCCCTTGTTTAATTTTGCATTTGTTTATTAATTTTATTTTCTTTCAGATTTAAGAGTAATAATTTGGAGCCAGAAGGTGAGGCTAAGGTACCAGAAGTTGAAGTTTCTGAATTTAAGGAAATAAAAGAAATTGATGAGCTGGATGAAAAAGAAATACCAAGTGAAGCTAAGGAACCAGAAGTTGAAGTTTACGAATTTAAGGAGACGAAAGAAGTTGATGAATTAAAAGAAAAGGAAACACCAAAGTTCTTCTTCAAATTTCAGTTTCAAACTTATAGAGAGGAAGATGAGCCTGTTGTCTTGAGTTCGGTGACTCCTGCAAGCACCAACAAGTATGAATTCTTGTCAGGGAAGAATTTCAGTCATTACTTGGAGGAGCCAGAGGTTGTTAGTCTTACCGTGAAAGAGTTATATGCTGATTCTGATGGTGATTCTATTGACTATAAGGAGAAGATGGAGAGTGGGGTTTTATCTGATAAGGACTTTGCCAAAAAAGAATCAGAAGCAGAATCTGTTCGTGAGGAAATAGAAGAGATTTCTGCACATAGTGTGCGTGAGCAAGACGCTAAAATGGAGTTCGAGGTGGAAACATCGATAGAAGAGGAGGCAGGGAAGCTTGAGGAAGAAAATTGCATTGAAGAGTCTATTTCAAGGAAGGGGAAAGCAGTTGTTGTGGAGAACAATGTGTCGAGTGATGGAGATGTTTCAAGAGATGATGATGCTCAATTTCTTTCAGACATGGACTTGATTGTTTCTGATTCTGATTCTGATTCTGTTGTTTCAAACCATGAATTTATGAGTCGTTATGTAGCTTCAACCAGTGATGGGTTCTTGTCAGATAAAGACTTTGAAGATGTATTTGAACTTGATATTTTGAAGGATATTCATGGACAGACGGTGGAATCAACTGATGAAGATTTGGAATTAGAGTATTTAAATCTGCAAAACTTGAATTCTGGTTACGAGGCTGATGATTTTGATGACGAAGATAGTGACATAATGGAAGAGCTTAAAAATATAGAAGAGGCTGTGCAGAAACCAGCAATAGTAGAGGACACAGAAATGGTGTCTGAGAGAGACTTTGAAGACAACAACATGTCCAATAGAAAAGAACGTGGCTCCGAAGACAATGAAGCCAAGGATATTTTAGAAAATCCAAAGTCCAATTCACAGGATTCCTCGGCTGCAGATTCCGAGGATTCAAATGGCTTGGAAACCTTATGGGAGCATCAAGATTTGATAGAACAGCTCAAGATGGAGTTGAAAAAGGTCAGAGCAACAGGTCTGCCAACCATCTTAGAAGAAGACGAATCACCAAAAATAATGGAAGATTTGAAGCCATGGAAAATCGATGAGAAGTTCCAGCATGAAGATAGAATGAGTGAGCTTCACAAGTTCTACAAGAGTTATAGAGAGAGGATGCGAAAACTCGATATCTTGAGTTACCAGAAGGTGTATGCAATGAGTAAGTCACTCATTACTAACCCTGTCTTCTTCTTTTTTTTTTCTTTCTGCAGATGTATTTTTCTTTTCCTATTAACTCTTTTTGTTATTGATAAATTCTCTATCCATATTAACCTGTTAATCAAATTATTTTTATCAATAGAAATCAATAGCACAACCTACCTTTCCAGTCCTTTCGAAGTTAGGGACAAGGACCCACTGAATCTAGTTAGTTTGGTTAAACAGGACCATGAACCTGCTCGTATCACAAGCATTTAAAGTAGTAATTACACTAAACGAGGAGGTTGAACCAAACTTTATCTTATTTTAATCAACTTATCTACTGCCTACACATGCATACGCAATAGAAAAATCCTTCATCAGTTCCATTCTTTTGCACCATCAAGAACGCTTTTGTTGCTTTACCCCCTTAAAGCTATTCATATTCTTATCCATGAAAGCTAAAAGATGAGCTTATCTTTATGCGTTTGGAGCCACCCCATTTTCCTCTGTGCGTGAATCCAAATTTTGTTGCTAGTTGAAGGAGCATATCTATAAATCTTTAATGCCATCTACCGACCTTCATCTTTCAAGTACTTGCATGCAAGTCATTAAGCATGATATCTTATCATGGAATGGCTTTTACCTAAATCTCAATTCTCACCTGCATCTACTTGCACAGACTTTAATGCTCCACGTAACGTATTTTCTAAGAAAGATTTCTTTTTAAAACAATCTTCTTTTAATAGAGAAGGAAGAAGACAAGTTGGAAAAGCAACGTGCATGATTTTAAATTAAAATGACCTTTAAGCTATATATATATATGTGTGTGCATAGGTGGCCAATCACAGCTCGAACTTTGTATTGTTTATTTGATTACATTTCAAGCTTCCAAATGAAGTACCTCATTCCTCGTGTTTCATGACAATCAATAGACTTACTTCAGTCAAAGGACCCCCTTCAATCGATTGCAAGGCATGAAGCGTCAGCTCCAGCATTGACATCCCTTCTTCCACAGAAATTCCTGCTAAGCAAGCGCAGAAAGTCCAGTTCTGACCCGATGATGAACTTTGTTAGGGAATATCATAATGATTTGGAAGTTGTGTATGTTGGGCAACTCTGCCTTTCATGGGAAATCCTTCATTGGCAGTATGAAAAGGCACTCGAGCTATGGGATTCCGACCCTTATGGGATGCGACAGTACAATGAAGTTGCTGGTGAATTTCAACAGTTTCAAGTGATATTGCAAAGATTTATAGAGAATGAACCTTTTGAAGGTCCACGGGTGAAAAATTACATTAAGAATCGATACGTGTTGCGTAATCTCCTTCAAGTTCCGGTAATAAAAGGTAAGATGTTGAACAATCTTGAATGCGCAAATCCTTTGACAGTGACACTCTTTGCCCCCACAACTCCTCATACCTATGAAGAAACACATTAAGCTATACGGGGCCATAATTACCAATAAATAAACCTGCTCATTTCTTGATTTATCAGGGGAAATGTTTTTTAAAGAGTCGTTAGAAGCTACCGGCCAGTATGGCCCTACCAAAGGGCTCTTTGTTTAAAAGTTTAAAGAAGCATGACTAAAGAGAAGCTTAATTTGTTTTAATTTGTTCTTCAGAGGACAGTATGAAGGATAAAAAGGCAAGACGAAAAGGAAGGGATGATGGTTCTATTACAAGTGATATGCTAGTAGAGATAATGGAAGAATCAATAAGGATTTTTTGGCGATTTGTTCGATCTGATAAAGATGCACAAAACGTGATTTCAAAGGGTCGCAAAGGAACTCAAATAGAGCCCCAAGATCCCACTGAACTAGAGTTATTGACAGAGGTTCGAACGAATTTCCAAAAGGTTAGCTTTATTTCTATATCCATCTATATATTGCTTCATTCAAGTGCTGAACATGCAATCATGCTCTGTGATGTTAAATCTGTTCTCTACCGGAATGCAGAAGGAGAGGAGGCTTAAAGACGTCTTGAGAAGTGGAAACTGCATACTGAAGAAGTTCCAAAAACATCGAGAGGACAATTCTAATCAAGTTCTTTACTTCTTCTCTCAAGTGGATATGAAGTTAGTAGCAAGGGTTCTGAGCATGTCCAGAGTAACAACAGACCAGCTACTATGGTGTCACAATAAATTAAGCAAGATAAATTTTGTTAGCCGGAAGATACACGTAGAGCCATCATTTTTGCTTTTTCCATCATGATGATAGCTTGCAGCAATCTCTACCACTGTATAGAAGAAATCTTAGTGAAAAGGAAACGAATCTTGCAAGTTCGCCTCCCGTTTATTTTGCAAGATTTCGTTAAGATTATCTTACGATCTCATTTTGCATGAGAAAGAGAAAATATATATTTCATATATCGATGATTCCCATATATTTTAAACCTCGTCCGGTTTAAGGTTCGGGTTCCGGGTTTTGACCGGGTCAGCCAGGTCAATCCTTATTTAAAAAAAATTTAAAATGACGTCGTTTTAATAAAAAAAAAAAGTCAACGGGTTGCAACCTGGTTTTTTACTTGGTTTTGTCGGGTCAACCATGTCACTAGGTCAACCCGCCGGGTCAGCCGAGTCACATCGGGTCATGATTTTTTCTATTTTTTCATCAACCCAGCCCGGTTCCAGCCCTGGGTCGGTCGAGTCCCGAGTCGACCTGCCGGGCCAGGCCGGGTTTCAAAACTATGATGATTCCCTACTGTAAAAGGTCTCATTAAAGGGAAATACTTTTGCTAAATAAAGGGTGTGGTGGCCATAAAAGTATAGTTTTGAAACTCGGCCCGGCCCGGCGGGTTGACCCGGGACCCCGGGCTAGAACCGAGCCGGGTTGAAGAAAAAATAGGGGAAGGAAAAACCCGGTGTGATCCATTTGACCCGGCGGGTTGACCCAGCAAGACCCGGTCAAAAACCCAGTTGCAACCCGTTGATTTTTGTTTTTTTTACCCAGTTGCAACCCGTTGATTTTTGTTTTTTTTACTAAGACAATGTCGTTTTGATTTAAAAAAAAAAATTGACCCGGACGACCCGGTGACCCGATCAAAACCTATAACCCGGACCTTAAACCGAGCCGGCTACCAAACCAAGTCTGAAAACTATGAAATAAATAAATAAATAAGCCTCAGCCCACCCCAATAAAACATACCAGTTCTTTTCATTTTACTAGTACGAATCACTAAAATATTTTTTTATAATTAGATAAAATTCATAGTAAACCTTCAAGTTAATTTTAGAAACTATATATGTCATAACCTTCTTTTTTTTACCCCTTTTCAGAAAAGAAAATTAATAACTACATTTTCAATGCATTTCAGTCAATTTACTTTTATTTCATGATTTTTGATGATTTTTTAGTGTAAGTTTATAATAAAAAAAATTATATATATATAAAATATGGACTGAAATAACAAGCAAGGTAGAAAATGAGACTAAAATAATAAAGAATCAAATAATAATGGAAGATCATATAATTAAAAATAAACAAATAAATAGAGATTCAAGAAAAGTTGAAAAATTATAGAAAGAGATCTTGCACTCTCGAAAAAATAAAATAAATTAATCTTGAACCATAAAATTTCTAAATTAGAGATCCTCGTTCAAGAAAAAAAATAATATAAAGATCTTTAAATATTTTTTTTTTTATTTTTTTTTATTTTTGACAAGAACCCCAACCATATATAGAGAGGGAGAGAAATTTGATTAATCTGGTGGTATTTGGAAGTTTGACAGCGGTTATTTTTCAAATTGTTTTTTTTATTGGAAATGTATTAAAATAATATTTTTTATTTTTTTAAAAAAATTATTTTTGACATCTACGCATCAAAATGATCTAAAAATTCTAAGAAATTAATTTGAAGCAAAAACAAATTCAAACTTTTACGAAAATCAAGTTGAATCTCAATGTCAAACACCCTAAAAAAAAAAAGAACCTACAAAAAAAAACCTACAAAAAGAGACCTCATAGAAGGAGAGATTACAAAATAACTAAAAACTAGAGAAAAAAAACATGAGAAAAATAAAAACTGAAAAAAACAACTGGGTAATGAGAACACGAAGGAGAAAACTACCAAACACATGCTAAAAAATAAGCCACTAAGTTCATGGAGAACATGGAGAGAAAGTGTGCTACCATGTCCTGAAAAATATAAATGAAAATTTTACTTTATAATTAACATATACTTGTTTATAAATAGGTTGAAAAACCTTGGCCGTGTAGCATGTAAATTTTGTGCATCGCACAAATTATGCATTGTGTATTTCCTTTGTTTGTTGAGATAATAATAAAGGTTGATAATTTTTCGTACATGTTGTGCACCATTTTATCATGTTATTTGTGTTAGTTCTACTTACTTGCAACGAGTTAAAGGGTGGGAACCTTATTATATGAGCAAAATATATAATTGTAGATAAACACAACCGAAATAGTAAAAAAAAACTTAGTATAGTGAGATTAAATTGTCATATGAGGGCTAGAAATAAACCGGGTTATAGATATAAAAAAAAAACATGTTTATTGAAAAAAATGCATAATTAAGGAATAATATTTTTGACATAAGATATATATTTTCTCATTTAGAATTTAAATCTATCAAATTTCTATAAATATTTATTTTAATAATTGTAAAATTAAATAAAAATTAGTTTTCAAAATTGTATTGTAGTGGATGCAATATTTAAGTATCCCCTAAGAAGGTTAGTAAACTATCTATTTTTTTTTCTTGTTTTCTAAATGAATATTATTTCAAGTTTCTCATTTTCATTGTATTAGAGAAAGTAAATATTTGTACAAAAGAATATAAAATAGCAATCAGATTTTATGGTGCTCAATAAGTTTTCAATTTTTTTTTTTTCAGTGAACACTAATAATCCATGAAGACTCCCAAGTGGCGTCGTTTTAACAGCCGTCGGATCTAGGGTTTTGAAAGATAAAACCCTATTTAGAACATTTTCCCGTCTCTTGCCTCTCCCTCGCTCCACTCTACAAAGAGAGACGCAGGAAGTAAGGACAAGCAAGATGGTGCAGCGACTGACATACCGGAAGCGACATAGCTACGCCACCAAATCCAACCAGCACCGTGTCGTCAAAACCCCTGGTAACAACTCTTCCATTGTAAATAGTGTAAAAGAGAAAAGAAGAAGCAAATTCATTGGATTAATAGTTGTTTTTGTTTATGAAATGAAGGTGGGAAATTGGTGTACCAGACCACCAAGAAAAGAGCTAGTGGACCTAAGTGTCCTGTCACTGGCAAGAGGATTCAAGGGGTACTTTTGTTTCTCTTTTCTGCTTTTCTCCAATTTTAGTTTTGGATTGTACTTCTGTTTTGATTTTATTAAAAAACTTTGAAAGTATTTTATGATAGACATGGTTGGTTGGAGACGCTTCAAGTTGTTTTTGTTAGAAGTTGGAATTTTATTCTGTTACTCTGAATCGAATCGAATCGAATCATGTTGAAGTACAATTGCACCTTAGCGATTGGCGTGTTAAAATGATTGTCGGGATGGGTGCGCAAATTACAATGATTTGTGGTTGTCTGAGAGTTTTAGGAGATAGAGAGGGCATTTTTTTGACATGTTGATTGGTTGCTGCCTGAAATTTTGGGGTTTTGGGTTTACAATGATTTGTACTCGTACAAGTGTTACAGATGAATTTTGCCATTTCTTTGTAGTCTCGGGCGTCCACTCCCTTTAAGTCTTCCTCTGAAGTCAGCCCATCTTAAATGCTCCTCTCTACTATTTGTCATTTGCATGAAATCTACACTGCCTTGTTTAGATGTCTAATAAGGTGATTTATTCTAATTTTGCTGATGGGTTTTACTGGGTTTTAAACTCTATGTGATTTGGTGATGGGTTCCTGTAAGCGGTCAGGGATTTCCAAGAAAAGCGTGTGATTCTTTCATTGGTCATGTGAAGAGTTGTTTTGCCGTTGGTTTCTTTTGTAGTAGCTTATGCATGCAAATTTATCAGTGGTTGCTGGCTGCAGCATTTTAAACTCTGCTGTTGTTTGCAAAGCTTGATCTGATGGTGCTTGTTTTGATAGAGTTTTTACTTCCTTGCAGATTCCTCACTTGAGACCTGCGGAATACAAGAGGTCCAGATTGTCTAGGAATCGCAGGACTGTAAATCGTGCCTATGGTGGTGTCTTGTCTGGAAGTGCTGTCAGGGAGAGGTACTGCCATGATGATATATTGTTTCCTGCTTTTTATGAAAGTGATGGAAACTGTTTTAAGTGGTTTTGGTATGTTTTTTTATGTAGAATTATCCGAGCTTTCTTGGTAGAGGAGCAAAAGATTGTGAAGAAGGTTCTGAAGATTCAAAAGGCAAAGGAAAAACAAGCTTCAAAGAGTTAAAAGAGAGGTTCATGGAGTAATGTGTCCTGGGTTTCAATGTTTGAGCAAAATTTTGATGTTTTTGAGGATGATGATTTTTAGCGTGTTTGATAATTATGCTTCGACTTGCCTTTTATTCAATTTGACTAGATAGCACTGTAAGCTTCATGTTTTATGATAACCAGTGTTTTAATGTTGCCTTGCCTGTAGCATTCTTCTACAGTAACTGAACTTGCAGATGGCTTTGCAAAATTACTTGCATCCCAGGGTAGCCCTTAAAGCCATGCCAGCAAGTCGTTGAACTCACTGCTTTCATTTTTTCCATGATCTTTGAGGAACCTGCTGCCACGTCATTTGTGCAGTGGTTCAGATGGATTTTGTTTTGAGCAAGATGATTTTTTGTTCTGCCTCGCTGATGGCCACTTGTTTTACTTGTCCTATGTTGAATCATGCCTAAGATCTATCGGTGGCTAGAGTTTGTTTGCTAGGTTCAGGTGTTTAATATCTTAAGATTGGCGGATAGCCATGAAAAAAAAAATTGGTCTAAGGTTTTATTTTAATAAGATAAAAAATATATGCAATGTATAAAAATTTAAAGAAGAGTAATCTTGATAATAAATAAATCATTTTTTAAGAGTGGAAAAATAATATAGTTTAAATTTTAACTAATTAAATATAGATGGATGGGGTTGGGGGGTTGGATGGGGTTAATTCAAGTTTGCATGATAGATATGTAATTTGAGCAATATGAGTTAGTATGATATATATGTAATTTGGATAATATGGGTTGAGCTAGCTTGTATTAATTATCTAAATTTACGTTATAGATCATGAAGTTGGGATAACTTGATAGAACATAAATAAAAAAAAAATTATAAAGTTATTTTTTTATAAAAAAAATAATGTTGAATGATGAAATCAGAAAATAAAAGATGTTAACTTCCATAACTTTTTAAATCCTTGACTTGAGTTATTAGACTGGAAGCATCATACATGTAAAAATTACGAAGCTTAATTTTTAATTTTTAATAAATCAAATGTTGAATGATGAAATTAGAAAAAAAAAATAATTACACAAAAGGATCCAAAATAAAATAAAATACCAATTAAAAGAATGAGAAATAATTGAAATAAAAATAAATTAGAGATTAGCTATAAATTTTTTTTTATTGGAGAGTGAAATTAAAAAGAAAAATAACTTTAACAAAATAAAAAAAATCAAAAGAATAAGGACCAAATTGAAAAAAAATAATATACCATAAATTTGGATTGAAGGATTAGACTGAAAACCAATAAAACCTTTACAAAATGATCAAGAAAAAAAATAAAAAATCAAAAGAATAAAAATCAAATTGGGAAGTAAATATATGACAATAATGAAATTAAAAACAAACAAAATTTCCACAAAATGATCAAGAACAAAAATTAAAAGAATAAGGACTGAAGTTGAAAAATCGACAACAAAGAAGACTAAACTATAATTTTTGGCGGGAGAGAGAGAAATGAAAGAAAAGAAATCCTCATCAATGATAAATCACTCTACCACTTTTGACACACACTACACTAAAAGAAAAAGGACATAGGAGCTCTTTCAATGAAACCACAAAATGATATTTTTGGTAGACTAACAATGTCGCATGTGTTGTTTTAAGTGTACGAGTGCCTTTTACGAGCCAACGAGTGCCCCGCATACACCAACAATGTTTTTCTTTAAAATAACATTTAATTTATATAAAAAGATTAAAATTGTCATTTTGTTGGGTTTTTAAAAGTAAAAAGATAAAAATACCATTATCTATCAGTTAAAAATAATCTTGACTTGAAGGGTAATTGATTCATTTTACCATGCTTAAAAAAATTATAAAAAACATATATAACCCTGATTAATCCTTTAAAGACCAATGGACCATGTTAATAGATCGAAATATTCTTATCACCAAGGCATTTGATTTTTTAGTTGAGCAAAATAGTTTGACAATGTTATACTAGTTTATATATATCGTGATTTTCCCTTCCCCTCTAGTTTGTTACTAGTATATTGACCCGCGCTTTACAGTGAATTAATATAAATTTTTTAAAATGTCAAAAAATATAAAAAGAATAGAAAATGTTTTAAGCCTCTTGGGTTTGACAACCATGTGAGGCCCAAGCGTCTTGGGTCTGGCGGTCATGCCTAATTAATTTTTTTTTCTAACTTTTTATATTTTTTATAAAAACATTTAAACTACCTTGAAGTATTCTAAACAAAAATTTAAATTATTTTTTTTAAAAAAATAATTAAACTATTCTTAAAGTATTCTAAACAGAAATCCTAATTAACTTTCTTTGTAATTTTTCAATATGTTTTATAAAAAAATTATTTAAACTACCCTTTAAGTATCATAAACAGAAATCCTAATTAATTTGTTTCATATTTTTTTATATGTTTTATAAAAAAAACATTTAAACTAACTTTGAAGTATCCTAAATAGAAATCCTAATTAATTATTTTTATTTTTTTATTTTTATAAAAAACAACATTCAAACTACCCTTTAAATATCCTAAAAAGAAATCCTAATTAATGTTTTTGTATAATTATTTATATTTGTTTTTTAAAAAATTAAATTATTCTTAAAATATCCTAAACAGAAATCATAAATAATTTTTTTTATATTTTTTTTATTTTTAAAAAACAAATATTTAAACTAACATTGAAGTATCCTAAACAGAAATTCTAATTAATTATTTTTATTTTTTTATAAAAAAAACATTTATACTATCCTTGAAGTATCCTAAATAAGTTTTTTTTTATAAATATTTTCTATTTTTTATAAAAACAATTTAAGCTATCATTGAAGAATCCTAAACAGAAATCTTAATTATTTTTTTTATAAGTTTTTTTTATTTTTTATAAAAAAATATTTAAACTAACTTTGAATTATTCTAAATAGAAATCCTAATTACTTATTTTTTATTTTTTATAAAAAAACATTTAAACTACCATTAAAGTATCCTAAATAGAAATCCTAATTAATGTTTTTGTATAATTTTTTTTATTTTTTATAAAAACAAATTAAACTATCCTTGAAATATACTAAATAGAAATTCTAATTATTTTTTTATAAATATTTTTATTTTTTATAAAAAAATCATTTAAACTATTTTTGAAGTATCATAAACAAAAATCCTAATTAATGTTTTTTAAGTTTTTTTATAGGGTCTTGGGTTTGACCGCCATACCAGAAAAAATTTATTTAAACTACCTTTGATGTATTCTAAACAGAAATGCTAATTAATTTTCTTTTATAATTGTTTTTTATATTTTATTTAAAAAAAATTTAAACTATCCTTGTAGTATTCTAAACAGAAATACTAAATAATATATATATATATATATATATTTATGAAAAGAACATTTAAATTAACATTGAAGTATCCTAAACACAAATTCTAATTAATTATTTTTAAATTATTTTTATTATTTAAAAAAAACATTTAAACTATCCTTAAAGTATCATAAATAATGTTTTTATTAATTTGTTTTTTATTTTTTTATAAAAAAATTTAAATTATCCTTTAAGTATCTTAAACAGAAATCCTAATTATTTTTTTATAAATTATTTTTAATTTTTATAAAAAACATTTAAACTACTCTTGAAGTATCATAAATAGAAAAATATTTAAACTAACGTTGAAGTATTCTAAACAGAAATGCTAATTATGTTTTTTTTTTAAATAATTTTTTCTATTTTTTATATATTTAAAATTTAACTACCCTTGAAGTTAAACAAAAAACCTAATTATTTTTTTTTAAATTGTTTTATTTTTTATAAAAAAATATATTTAAACATTCTTCGAAGTATCCTAAATAGAAATCATAATAATTTTTTTAATTAGTTTTTTATAAATTTATGCCATTTCATGATTTATTACTTTTACAATAATGGAATTAATTTGATAAATACAAATTTAATGGGCTCAAAATCCCCTGAAAACCCAAATTTAATAGGTCTAAAAAACTCCACCAAGTGAAATAGGCCCAACAGCTGCCTAGGCCCAACCGCTCTTGAGTTTAGGCGTAGCACCTGGACCCAATTTATTTTTAGGTGTTGGGGGCAAGCCCAACACCCATGTTGGGTATTTACCCTAATACTTCTAAGGGCTTGGGCACGCGTCCCGAGCCCAACTTGTTTGAATCAAACACTCTCTTAGGATTTTTCAAGGACCCCACATAGGTCTTTTGGTAGTTTTTGAGGACCCCGCTCGATTTTCTTAGTATTTTATATTGATGCAATACATATTATTTTGAGTGGAACACAACTCAAAAATACCACATTAATTTATAAGAGTAAAATTACTCTTCAGCTCATAATCTTTATAAAAAGACAAGACTCATAAGCTTTACATGCCTCATGAATTCACAAAGTTCAAGATTTACAATCTCTACATTCTCAACATTTTTAACATATATTTTTTCAGAGTCTATTTCTCTAAATTATTATTATACTTTATCTCTCTATAAAAATATTTATTTAAACATTAAACATTCCTCACATTTCTAAATTTTTTAAGACATCATTATAATTCAAAATAACTCCAAACTTTAGCTAGTTTACTAGAATGCTTCTCTAAAAAAAAAAATTAGCTTTCGATGATGAATCGACTTTCATTTGGTCGACCAAATTGATATGCTGTAGTTGTTATGATCTATTTATTTTCTTTATCAAAATAGGGATACGAGACGCCATCGAACAACGCCATGATCATTTTGTTAGACACATGCTCTGCTCTAGTTGTTATGGCTAACAATCTAATGCCATTACTCTGATCTGTATTCAGTTTCTAGCTTACCCAAAAAAAAAAAAAAAAAAAAAACCTTAAAAGTTAAAAATATTTAAGAACA
>Ga0307515_10007856_pt1 | contig 20966 bp, 1 predicted proteins | sample 17_EM_MG_FD_194513 | JGI IMG/M metagenome (GOLD analysis project Ga0307515, IMG submission 194513) | Populus trichocarpa ectomycorrhiza microbial communities from riparian zone in the Pacific Northwest, United States - 17_EM | ecosystem: Host-associated > Plants > Roots > Unclassified | place...
AGGGTCCTAGATTCCAGTTCGTTGCATATTTAATCCTATTTCTCTCCCCTATTTTACATATAGCAGCTGCATTTAATTTATTGTCTTTAGAGCCATCTGTATAGTATATATCTACTAGGTCCCACTCTAGGGATTCTTGTAAATTTTCTACTAGTCTTAAATGTTCTTGTGCAGCTTCTTCTTTACTACCCCTTGAGATAGAAAAGAATGCAGAGATAGGAGGAGACCACGGTTTTTGCCATTCTAGAGAGATTCTCTCTATTTTCCAGTTTTGAATTAGCTGCTGAACTCTAGAGGCTAAAGATTATAGATAACTTATAAGTAGACGCTCTAAGTAAAAAAGCTAAACTACAGAATAACGGAAAGCTATTAGGGGCTTTACTACAAAAAGATATAGACAGATTAATTAAATATAATTATCTAAAAATTATAGTAATAAGAGAAATTAGTTAGACTTATAAATTATTAAAGAGTAACTAGTTATAAAAGATCTAAAACGCATAGGTAGAAAATTTAAACTCAGAGTAGTACAAAAATTAAGAAGTAATATACGTACTAAGAAATATTACAAAAAAGTTTATTAAGTTATTTTATAAGAGATTAACTTAAGAATATAATAGAGCTATAGGCTTAGTATTAAGACTCTAAGAGGAATATATTATTAATAAAATTTAGGAACTAGTAAAATAAGTTATAAAGGAATATCTAAATTACTAGAGAAATAAACTAACGAGATATAAGCTATATAGAGGGCTATAACCTATTAAAATACTAGAAAGACTATAGGAGGTTATATTATAGAACTTTATTATAAAGTTACTAAAATTAAAAGATCCTATTACTGGGTAAGATTATAACGCAATCTTAGTAATAGTAGATAAGCTAATAAAGTGGGGATACTTTATAGTATATACGGAAAAAATCTTAGTAGAAGATATTGCTAGAATCTATATTAAAAAAGTATGTATAAGGTATAGAGTATTAAGTAAAATTATATTAGATAGAAACCTAAGATTTATAATAGTATTTTAGGAGGTATTTTTGGCGGAATAAGGAGTTTAAGTAGTAACTTTTACCGTATATTATTCGCAAACAGACGGTTAAACGGAAAGATTAAATTAAACACTAAAGTAGTATCTAAAATACTATATTAATTACGCACAGAATAATTAGGTATTATTATTACTAGTTATATAGTTTGCATATAATATAACACCTTAAAAAGGAATAGGAATATTACTATTTAAGGCAAATTATAGATACGAACTAAGAATATTATTATCGCTATAATAAGTAAAGAAAATAAGTAGTACAGCTAAGTAAAAAATAGAGATACTAATAAATCTTTATATAAACCTTATAGAAATAGTAAAGGTAGTATAGTAAAGAATAAAAAGATACTATAATGCTAAGAGATCTAAGGGACTAGATCTTAAGGAGGGAGATAAAGTATGGCTACTATATAAAATTTTTAAAAGTTAACGACTAAGTAAGAAGTTAAACTATATTAGACTAGAACCTTTTAAAATTATAAAAAGGATTTTACTGGTTATATTTAAATTAAACCTACTAGCCAAAATAAAGATCTACCCTATATAGTATATCGCGATGCTAGAGCTAGTATATAGGAATATTAAGCTACTAGCTTATAAAGCAGACATATATAGAGGATAAAAGGAAGATAAATAGTAAGTTTTAAAGATTATTAGTTATAAGGACGTTAATAATAAAATATAGTATAAAGTAAAGTAGATAGGCTATAAAGAGACTACCTAGGAGCTGCTAGAAACTTTAAAAAACGCTATAAAAAAGATATAGGAGTATTAGAAGAAAAAAGGTTAAGTAATATTAATAAAAAAGGATTGCTAAAGAATAAACCACCTAAGGGGGACCTAAAAGGAGCACCTGCTAAGGTACTTAGAGTTATTTCCTTCCTTATTAGAAGAGAATCCGTTCTTTTATTACTAAGTTTCTATAAACCTTACTTTATAAGTTTCTACTTTTTAAAACAAACCTTTTTATAACCCTTTTTAAGACGGATTAACTAAGCGGACGTAGTAAGTTAAGAATTAAAAGCGCGTTGCTAAGCGTTAGTAGCCTCCTTTTTAGTATTATAAGAATAATAAAGTTCGGCCAGAGCTACCAAAAGCTTATTATTAAGCTTTATAGCAGTAGATTAAACCTAAAATCTTAGTAGTAATTAATAAGGGAACCTAAAGACTACTAAGAGTAATAGGACGCGTATATTTAGCGTTAGAAATAGAATAAATATTATAAGATAATTAAATATTTGCTTTAGTATACTCTAAATAAAAGGATAGTTATTAAGATAAAGGGCTCGCTAGCGTAATATAAACTAACCCCTCTTTTATATAACAAGAATATAGAGATAGTATTATCTTACTAAGAGACAATATTATAGTAATAGTATAAAACCAACAAGCTATAGAAGAAAAAGAAGAAGCTTTAGGTATAATAAGTAATAATATTAACTAAATTAATTAGATAGATATTATACCTTTAGTAAATAACCTAGAGATACTAGGTATCTTTAAGGATAAAGATAAAGAGGAGGGAGATAGTGTTACGGACGCTTTAAGTATAATATTATAACTACTTAGAGAGGAGTTAAAAGAAGCTAGTTAGTTAATATAAGCACAGTTTAGAATAAAACCTATAGAACTATATAACGAGAAATAGTAAGTAAAGTTACGTAATATAATCTATATAATTTATATAATCTATAAAATCTATTATAGAGCGAATAGAGTAGATAGAGTAGATAAAGTAACGACTTTCTTAGGAGTACGGATGTATATTTAAAGGACTATAGTTCTTACCTAGATAGTTCCTTCTTTGTAGTAATTCTTAGAATACAATTAGAGTTAATTTGTTAGGTAACTACTTTACTAGTTATTATTACGTTGTTAACTTTCTACATTACCTATATACCTAGCCTATTAATAAGTTTACCGTAGTTCTTACTATAAGGCTCCGTTATACTTAGTATATAGGTCGCGTAATAGTTTACTCTAAATTAGACTATTAATTATCTCTAGCCTACTAGAGAGCTTCTTTAGATTCTCTTCCTTAGTTTTCCTTAAATACCTATCTAGAATATATACTAATATAATTATAAGTCTCCTTTAGCTGACGTGCGCTACTACCGCTATAATATCTGCTAAATTTACCTATAGCTATATAGCTGCTAGCTTTTTAGATGCTTAGATATATAACCTAACTAAGGGAAACCGCTGCTTTTTGCCTATTAGGATAAACCTTATCTATTATAGATTTAAGCTAGCTAGTACTACTTCCCTATTTAAGAGAAAGCAGTAAGGTTCCTAACTTAAAATAAAGTAAAAGTTTACTAGCGCTTTGTTGTTATATAGCGCATACTGCACTTCCCTATACTTTTTTATATTTGCCTAGAGAATCTAAAGTTCTCTATTTATAGCGCTATTGTATAAAAATCCTGTCTATCTCTTTCCTATATACTAGGTATTTATAGTATAAGGCTTAATAGGGACCCTAATAGTTTACGTAGTATAGATTAACTATCTTATACTAAAGATAGCCTTCCCGCCTATATATTTTGCATATATTAGGTTATATATAGTCTCTAGCCCTATATCTAAACCGTTTATATTTATAGTATACTATAGGGGTGCGTCGCTCCTTAAATAGTAATATAATAATTATACTTCCCCTAAATAATATATTATTTAACGTAAGTAGCTTTTCTATATCCTCCTTTATTACTACTTTAATAATTACTAACGCGTACTAGCTACGCGGCCTTAGTTATTTAAGCCATCTTATTATATATACCTTTACACTATTCTCTATTCTAAAGCGCTTTATAGCTAACTTACTTACTTTTTTACTATTAATATCTATTGCTAGAGGTATTTTAACTTAGTCCGCCTTAACCGTATACTACTTAGGTCTAATAAGCCTCGCTCTAAAGATATACGGTTTAAGCTATTAAGTAGTTATTTACCTAAATATAGCTTCTTTATCTTTTTCCACTAAGAATTTAATAATGCTTACGCTGTTACTTATCCGCTATACGCGGAAGTCCTTAAATATAGCTCCCATAAGCCTATTAATATCCTTTATACCTTACATAATAATTTACTTTACTACTTTAGTAATAACTACCTTCTTTATTACCTCTTTACCTACTTAGCTAATATCTATTACTAGCTGCTAATTAGGTTCTTTAGAGTTCCTAGCGCTTATTATTTATAGTAAAGTTATTTCTAGCCCTACTATACCTCTACTCGCTACTACTAATACCTATAATTATATTAGAGCTAAGGGAGTGTTTAGTTACACTTATAAGGACTAGATAGCTTTCTATAGTTTAGTATTTTACTTTTTAAGGCTTTACTATTCTAATTTAATATCTACTAGTTTATTTCTAATACTCTTAATAATGCTATTCTAGCTTATAATAATATTGCTCTACTATACTATAGTTTCTTTAAGGCTTTCGATAAGTTAATAGAATTTATTATAATTAATACCTCCTCCTTTATATTTAGGTAAGGTAGAGACTCCTACTATAGGGAATAGAGGCAGTATATACTACGTAGCTTATAGTCTAGTTTGTAGTGCAGTTGTCTACTATTTAAACTATACTAATTTTTAGGCAGTTTATGTCCTTAGCGACTGCTAGGCCTTTTATACCTTCGCGCTCAGTTTCCTTATATATCTTAGTAGAGCTACTAGCGGGTCTAGAGGTAGTGTTACTAATACGCGTTTAGGGGTTAAAGCAGCTATCGGGGCTCTAGGGCTTTGTTTAGTGGGCCGTAGGGGCCACCTTATAGCGGGAACTAGCTAAACAAAAGATTAGGATTTAATTAAAAGAATATCTAAGATAAATATCCTCCTCTTTTAAAAGTTTTTATTAGTCTCCCGCCTTAAAAACAAGGGTATAGCTAGTTGGATTCTTTATGTATGTATATATATATATATATATTCTATTATGGCCATATACTATTTAACTTAGGTATAGGCCGTTACTAAGCGCTAACTAGAGTAAACTAATACGAATTATACCGGCTCCAATTTAGTAGCTAACTATAAGAGCTATTTCTCCTTCCTTTAATACTGTAATTAATATAGGAAATAAAGAGAGAGTATACAAACCTAAGAGATAAAAAGTGTATATATATATCGAAATTCCATTTTATAACCTGCCTATATCCGCCTCTACCCTTAAAGAGCGCCTCTCTAGCTACTATTACTAATAACTATAATAGCTACTTCCCTTAGTAGTAGTTTACTAAGTTATATTATTTTTAAACGGCCTAATACTAATAAGTAGGTTAAGAGGGTAGCGGTAATTATATATTAAGGCGAGATCTAAAATAAAATTTAATAAAGGATAAGAATAGGGACCTAGTTACCTATACTACTAAATTATAAAAATCCTATTCTTCTCTTTTCTATATACTAGGCATTTACGGTATAAGGCTTAGTATAAGCCCTAGCAGTTTATATAGCGTAGGTTTACTATTTTATACTAAAGATAGCCTTCCTAGCTATATATATTGCATATATTAGGTTATATATAGTCTTTAGCTCTATATTTAAACCTTTTATATTTAAAATATGCCACTAAAGTGCGTCGCTCTTTAAATAGCAATACTATAATTATACCCCTACTAAAGAATATACTGTCTATCCTAAGAAGCTTCTCCACGTCCTTCTTTATTACTACCTTAACTACTACTAACGCGTACTAGCTGCTAGGCCTTAGTCTTCCGAGCTATCTTATTATATATACCTCTACCCTATTCTCTACCCTAAACCGCTTTATAGTTAACTTACTTACTTTTTTACTATTTATATTTATTGCTAAAGCTACTTTAACCTAGTTTACTTTAACTATATACTACTTAGGTTTAATAAGCCTAGCCCTAAGGATATATGGTTTAGGCTACTAAGTAGTTATCTACTAAAACGCAGCCTCTTTATCCTTTTCTACTAAGAATTTAATAACGCTTATATTATCGTTTGCTTACTATACTTAGAAGTCCTTAATTATAGCCCCTATAAGTCTTTTAATATTACTTATACCCTATATAATAGTTTATTTTACTACTTCTATATTTACTACCTTTTTTATTACTCCCTATTCCGCTTAGCTAATATTAATTACTAGCTAACTATTAGGCTCTTTATAAGGGTTTCTAGTACTTATTATTTATAAAATAGTTATTCCTAATTTTATTACGCCTCTACTAGCCGTAACTAACGCCTATAATTGTGTTAATGGAGGCAATGCTAAAAAATTATTAAACTATATTTGGAGAGAACGGATCTCCTCCTAAAGTTTAGCATATTAGCTTTTAAAGCTCTACTATTCTAAATAAATCTCTATAAGGTTATCTTAGACGCTTTTAATAATACTATTCTAGTTTATAATAACGCTACTCTACTATATTATAATTTCTTTTAGATTTATAATAAGCCTTATAATTTCCTCTAAGTTAATGCTTCTTTTTTTACATTTAGGTAAAACAAAGACGCTTATAGTAGGAAATAGGGGTAGTCCATTCTACGTTAATCGTAGCGCGATTATTCGTGTTTTTAGCAACTGCTAGGCCTCTAGCGCCTTTGCGCTCAGTTTCCTTATACGTCCTCTTAGTAGAGCTGCTAGCGTAGCTAAAGGTAGTGTTGCCGATACGCGTTTAGGAGTTAAAGTAACTATTAGGGCTTTAGGGCTTTATTTAGTGGGCCGCAGGAGCCGCTTTATAGCGGGAACTAGATAAACAAAAGACTAGGATTTAATTAAAAGAATATCCAAGATAAATATCCTCCTCTTTTAAAAGTTCTCTTCTTTCCTCGGATTTTCTACGTATATATATATATATGTATATTCTATTATAGCTATGCACTATTTAGGGTATAGGCCGTTACAGAGCGCTAACTAAATACTTCCTACTATTAACATGCTTGCTTTAGTTTAGAAGCTAATTATAAAAACTATATATCTATTACCTAACACCCTACTTAACTAAGGAAAAAATAAAGGAAAGTAATGTGTTACTATTAGAAGAAAGTCAGAGTTTAAAGGCGAGCCTAAGTAAGTAGTTTTCAACGCCTTATATCCACAGGGCTATTCTAGCGTTATACGCTTCTTAATCGGCGACGCACTAGTAGAGGCATATATAGAGGAGGCTCGCAGTATATTCGGTTAGATAATTAAAGGGGGAATTCTTAAGAGTCTTTACTTATTAACGTTAGCTTTTATACTCTCTGTATCTTATACACTTAGGTATAAATATCCGGTCTCCTTTATAAATTTAATTATAGCCTTAACTACGCTAATATCTGGCTTCCAGCGCTTAATTAGGCCGTTAATATTCCTACCTCCTTTTTATCTGCGTAAGTAGCCTCCTAATATATATAATAGATCCCTAAATCGATCTTTATACTACTCTCTTAGTTTAAACCTCTACTATATCTACCTCCTATAAGAAAAGAGGAAGTGCTATATTAATTCTATAAGCCTACAGTTGCATAACACCGTCTTTAATATATTAATTTTATAGAGATATTCCTTTAAAAATAACTTGCCGGTCTGTAGCTATATAAAAATAGCAGCTTTAGAGCTAATTAGCTACTAGTATAATCCTATAGCCTTTCTAAAATAGAGTACTATATTAATCTTCCTTATAAACTTACCCGTATTAGATCTTCCTAATAAAAGTAGTCCTATTATTATCTTAGCTTTTTTTAAGGCTTATATTATAAGGTACTATAGGAGGCCATCTCTCTATAGTAGCTCCTTGCCCTCTAGTCTTATTACTACTTTAGTAAACTTATTAGCCTTTTTATTTCCTATAAATCCCAAGTGGCCTAAAATCTAGTATAGCGTAACGTTGTTTAGCTAGAGCTTCTTTAAGATCTCTATAACTATTTCCTAGCAGGCTCTAGCCCTCTAGCTCTATACTAATAGCAGCGCTAATTATAAGTCAGAGAATATTCTTATACTAAAAGCAGGTATTAGAAAACCTGCTTAGTTAATAGCCGTATATATAGGGTTCTATAGCTAGTTAGCTGCCTTACTAATTACTAGAAGCTCTATTAGGTGGGCGTTAGCCTACTTAGAGCCTACTACTATTTTTAAAAGCGTTACTTTAAATGGCGTAATATATACACTAACTCTTGCCCCACTATTACGCACTAATATATTAATATATATGTCAACCTACCCTAGCTTATAGTCTTTAATAATAGCTTAAGTATACTCTTTGTCCTTATATATTACTATATTAAGCTTAGCCACCTACGGTAGGTATATATACGGTTTAACCTCTAGCACCCTATTTACTTAGACATCCTTATATATCTCTACTGTCCTCTAAAGCGGCGACCGGTGCCGTTTATAAAGCCTCTGTCTTTAAATTATCTAATAAGGATATAATTTGCCTAGTTTATAAATTAATACCTAGAACGTAATAGCCTAGTTATATAGCCTTTACTTAAAAGGGAGCAAGCCTGCTTCTACCTCTACTATTGGCAAAGTAATAGTGCGGAACCCCCTAATAATAGCTTATACTATAATCCTCTACGCCTACTAAAGAAGCTACTTTAACTCTTATATTATAAGTGAGTACTATATTAGTAACGTATAGTCTACTAGTAGTAAAACTAAGCTCTTAGCTAGCTGCTTAACGCTCTTAAACTATAGTCCCTTTAATCTGCGTAACGCTAGCGCTACCTTAGTAGCTTTACCTACCTTATCCGCTAGGTATGCCTTAAACTATAGCTTCTTATTAAGAATTACCCTAAGAATTTTAACATCCTATATTAGGGGGATTCCTTTTCCTTTAAATTAGAGCGGTATAGTAGCATTCCTACCTACTTCTTTATATCTAGTAAGGTAGATAAATAACGTTTTCTTTACTTTAAATTAGGCTCTACTAGTCCTTTCCTATTTCTTAAGTATCGGTATAATTTTATCCTAAATAATCTGCGTGTTTTTCTCTATTATAGGGCCTATAACCTATACTAAGTAGTTATTAATAAAGGCTATAGAGCTACTATTTCTAGGTGCGCTTTATATAAGATCCGCGTTAAAGAATAGAAAGAGTATTAGGGCTAGTACTAATCCCTATAAAAGACTCGCCTATAGGAGCGCCTATACCTCTAATATATATCCGTTAACTAGGATATAGGCTTAATAGTTTATATAAAAGTCTTATACCTATTATATAATCGTCTAAGGTATCTAACGCTGCCGTAATCTCTTAATTTCCGGCTCTATAGCTATATTATTATACGCACCCTTAATATTAAATAATACTAGAAATAGCGTCTTCTTTCCTCTTTATACTCTAAATACGTCCTTATAGAGATATAATAGCGTATATATTATTAACCTTTGCTTCCTAGCTCTAAAGTATATCTTAGGTAATAGGCTGTATTCCTCTACTAGATATACTATCCTCTCCGCCACTAGTAATTTAAGTACTTTTCCTAGCATTAGGAGGAGGGAGATTAGCCTATAGTTATTTACTACTATATAGTCCCCCTATTTTAGCTTCTGTAGTGGTATAATCTTTACTACCTTTTATTTCTATAGTACTTTCCCTATCTTAAGTAATTTAGTAAAGAGAGTAGTAATCTCACTACTTAATACGGGCTATAGCTCTCGTTATACCCTTATTAGTAGGCCGTCCCTTTTAGAAGCCTTATTTAGGCTAGCCCTAAATATAGCTGCCTTAACCTTATATTTAGCGATAGGCTCCTATAGCAATTAGTTATAGCTAGTTATAGCTTTCTCTTTTTATCCGCATAGTAGTAGGACCGGAAAGAATACCTAAAGTAGTTCTCTTGCAATATTATAGTTCTCTATAATAACCTCTCCCTATCCTCTAGCCTTCTTAATTAGCGGTATTTTAGTAAATATAGATACAGCCTACGGATTAAGGTACTTTAACGCTTTCTATATATTATTACTATTACTAAGGAATTTATCCTAATAGAGCTTCCTATATCGCTAAATAGTCCTATAAAAAAGCTTCTTTACTCTTACTATAATATTATATAGTTTTAGGTTATCTCTTTCTTACCTTTATATTGCACTATTCCTATTTCTCTAGTATATATATAACTTTCTTAGCGTTATAAGGTCTTTGTTCTACTATCTTTTTATATATAGTAATAGCTTAGCCCGCTAGCAGTATACTTTAAGGGCTTTATTAACCTACCTATTAAGGCAGTTAACTATTTCGTCTATATCTTTTATAGGGAATCCTATCTCTTTCTATCGTTCTATATCTTCTTAAATCTTACCCTAGTTTATATTTTTAATAAATAACCTCTCCTAGCTCTTTTACGTGTTTATATTAACCTAAAAGCTAGTATAAATAGCTCTATAATCTAACCTATACTTATACTCCTAGATAGCGCACTTTACTAGTTTACTTACTAGGCTTAGGGTTGCAAGTATAAGGTTAATTATTAATATTCGCCCTATATTGCTCTTAAATATAGGTACTCCCACTAAAAGTAGGCTCTAAAGTAACCGGTCTACTATAAAGTTAATAATTAGCGCGCTTTCTTTCTACGTTAATATAGTACTAATATAACTTCCTTTCTATAGTAGATTGTGCCAATTAAAGTCGCCTATAATTACTACCTTAGTATATAGGTCGCGTAATAGTTTACCTTAGATTAAACTATTAATTATCTCTAGCCTACTAAAGAGCTTCTCTAGGTTCTCTTTCTTAGTTTTCCTTAAATATCTATTTAGAATATATACCAACATAATTATAAATCTCCTTTAGCCGACGTGCGCTACTACCGCCGTAATATCTCCTAAATTTACCTGTAGCTATATAGCTACTAGCTCTCTAGATGCCTAAATATATAACCTAACTAAGGGATACCGCTGCTGCCTACTTATTGGGATAAACCTTATCTACTAGGGGTTTAAGCTAGCTAGCACTACTTCCCTATCTAAGAGAAAGTAGTAGGGCTCCTAGCCTAGAATAAAGTAGAAGTCCGCCATCGCTTTGTTATTATATAGCGTATACTACGCTTCCCTACACTTCTTTATATTCGCCTAAAGAATTCAAAGTTCTTTATTTATAGCGCTATTATATAAGAATCCTGTCCATCTTTTTTCTGTATACTAGGTATTTATAATATAAGGCTTAATAAAAACCCTAGCAGTTTACGCAATATAAATTAACCGTCTTATACTAGAGATAGCCTTCCCGCCTATATATTTTGTATATATTAGGTTGCGTATAGTCTCTAGCCCTATATCTAAACCTTTTACATTTATAGCATACTATAGGGGTATATCGCTCCTTAAATAGTGATATAATAATCGCGCCTCCCTTAAATAATACGTTATTTAACATAAGCAGCTTCTCTACATCCTCCTTTACTACTACTTTAATAATTACTAACGCGTGCTAGCTACGCGGCCTTAGTTGTTTTAGCTATCTTATTATATATACCTTTATACTATTCTTTACCCTAAAGCGCTCTATAGCTAACTTACTTACTTTTTTACTATTAATATCTATTGCTAAAGGTACTTTAACCTAGTCCGCCTTAACCGTATACTACTTAGGTCTAATAAGCCTTACCTTAGAAATATACAGTTTAAGCTATTAAGCAGTTATCTACCTAAACGTAGCTTCTTTATCTTTTTCCACTAAGAATCTAATAATACTTACGCTATTGCTTATTTACTATACGCGGAAGTCCTTAAATATAGCTCCCGTAAGCCCCTTAATATCCTTTATACCTTATGCAATAGTTTACTTTACTACTTTAGTAGTAGCTACCCTCTCTATTGCTTCCTTACCTACTTAGCTAATATCTATTACTAACTACTAATTAGGTTCCTTAGAGTTTCTAGCGCTTATTATTTATAGTAAAGTTATCTCTAACCCTACTATACCTTTACTAGCTACTACTAACGCCTATAATTATATTAGAGCTAGGGGAGTATTTAGTTACACTTATAAGGACCTAATAGCCTTTTAAAGTTTAGTATTTTGCTTTTTAAGGCTTTGCTATTTTAATTTAATATCTACTAGGTTATTTCTAATGCTCTTAATAATGCTATTCCAGCTTATAATAATATTACTTTACTATACTATAGTTTCTTTAAGGCTTTTAATAAGTCGATAAAATTCATTACAATTAATACCTCCTCCTTTATGTTTAGGCAAAGTAAAGACTCTCACTATAGGGAATAGAGGTAGTATATACTGTATAGCTTATAGTCTGGTTTATAGTGCGGTTATCTGCTGTTTAAACTATACTAATATTTAGGCTCGTGTCCTTAGCGACTGCTAGGCCTCTTGCACCTTCGCGCTTAGTTTCTTTATACGTCTTAGTAGAGCTACTAGTAGGTCTAGAGGTAGTGTTACTAATACGCGTTTAGGGGTTAAAGCAGCTATTAGGGCTCCGGGGCTTTGTTTAGTAGGCTATAAGGGCCGTTTTACCGCGGGAACTAGCTAAACAAAAGACTAAAATTCGATTAAAAGAATGTCCAAGATAAATATCCTCCTCTTTTAAAAATTGTTCTTCGACTACGAATATGCCTGGATTCTCCACGTATGTATATATGTATATATATATATTCTATTATGGCTATATACTATCTAGGGTATGGGCTGTTATAGAGCGCTAACTAAATACTTTCTGCTATTAACATATATGCTCTAATTTAGAAGCCAACTATAAGAACTATATATCTATTACCTAATACTATACTTAACTAAGGAAATAAAGGAAAGAAATGCGTTACTATTAGAAAAAAAGGGTCGGAGTTTAGAGGCGAGCCTAAGTAAGTAGTTTTTGACGCCTTGTGTCCGCAGGGCTATTCCGGCGTTGTACGCTTCTTAATCGGCGACATACTAGTAGAGGCATGTATAGAGGAGGCTTGTAGTATATTTGGTTAAATAATAGAATAAGGGATTCTTAAAAGTTTTTGCTTATTAACGTTGGCTTTTATACTTTCTGCATCTTATACGCTTAGGTGTAAACGTCCGGTCTCCTTTATAAATTTAATTATAGCTTTAACTACGCTAATGTCTGGCTTCTAGCGCTTAATTGGGCCGTTAATATTCCTGCCTCCTTCTTATCTGCGTAAGTAGCCTCCTAATGTATATAATAGATCCCTAAATCGATTTCTATACTACTTACTTAATCTAAACCTCTACTATATTCACCTCCTATAAGAAAAAAGGAAGTGCTGTATTAATTCTATAAGCCTATAGTTGCATAACGCCGTCTCTAATGTATTAATTTTGTGGAGATATTTTTTTAGAAATGACTTGCCGGTCCGTAACTGCGTAAGGATAGTAGCTTTAGAGCTAATTAGCTGCTGGTATAATCCTACAGCCTTTCCTAGGTAAAGTGCTGCGTTAATCTTCCTTATAAACTTGCCTGTATTAGATCTTCCTAATAAAAGCGGTTCTATTATTATTTCGGCTTTTTTTAGGGCTTACGTTATAAGGTATTATAGAAGGCCGTCTCTCTGTAGTAGCTCCTTGCTCTTTAATCTCGTCGCTGCTTTAGTAAGCTTATTAGCCTTTTTATTTCTTATAAATCCTAAATGGCCTAGAATCTAGTATAGCGTAATATTATTTAGCTATAGCTTCTTTAAAATCTCTATAACTATTTCCTAGCAGGCTTTAGCCCTCTAGCTCTATACTAACAGCAACGCTAATTGCGAGTTAAAGAATATTCTTATACTAGAAGTAGGTATTAGAAAACCTACTTAATTAACAGCTATACACGTAGGGTTCTACGGCTAGTTAGCTGCCTTGCTAATTGCTAGAAGCTCTATAAGGTAGGCGTCGGCCTAATTAGAGCTCGCCACCGTTTTTGAAAGCGTTGCTTTAGATGGCGTAGTATACACGCCAACTTCTGCCCTGCTATTGCGTATTAATATATTAACGTATATATTAACCTGCCCTGGCTTATAGTCTTTAATAATAGCTTAAGTATGCTCTTTGTCCTTATATATTACTATATTAGACTTAGCCACCCACGGCGGGTATGTATATAGTTTAACCTCTAGCACCCTATTTACCTAGACGTCCTTATATATCTCTACTGTCCTCTAGAGCGGCAATTAGTGCCATTTATAGAGCCTCTATCTTCGAATCATTTAATAAGGATATAATTTGCCTAGTTTATAGATTAATACCTAGAACGTAATAGCCTAGTTACGTAGCCTTTACTTAAGAAGGAGCAAGCTAGCTTCCACCTCTACTATTAGTAGAGTAACGGTACGGAACCCCCTAATAATGGCTTATACCGTAATCCTCTACGCCTACTAAAGAAGCTATATTAACTCTTATATCGTAAGCGGGTACTATATTAGCAATATATAGTCTACTACTAGTAGGACCGAGCTCTTAGCTAGCTGCTTAACGCTCTTAAACTATAGTCCCTTTAATCTACGCAACGTTAGCGTTACCTTAGTGGCTTTACCTATCTTATTTGCTAGGTATACCTTAAACCATAGCTCCTTATTAAGAATTACCCTAAGGATTTTAACTTTCTGTATTAGGGGGTTTCCTTTTCCTTTAAATTAAAGCGGCGTGGTAGCATCCCTACCCGCTTCTTTATATCTAGTAAGGTGGATAAATAACGTTTTCTTTACTTTAAATTAAGCTCCACTAGTCCTCTCCTATTTCTTAAGCATTAGTATAATCTCGCCCTAGATAATCTACGAATTTTCCTCTACTATAGGGCCTATAACCTATACTAAGTAGTTATTAATAAAGGCTATAGAGCTGCTATTTTTAGGTGCGCTTTATATAAGATCCGCGTTAAAAAATAGAAAGAGTATTAGGGCTAGTGCTAATCCCTATAAAAGACCTACCTATGGGAGTACCTATACCTTTAATATATATCCGTTAACTAGGATATAGGCTTAATAGTTTATATAAAAGTTTTATACCTATTATATAATTGTCTAAGGTATCTATCGCTGCTATAATCTCCTAATTTCCGGCTTTATAGCTATATTATTATATACACCCTTAATATTAAATAATACTAGAGATAGTGTCTTCTTTTCTTTTTATGCTTTAAATACGTCCTTATAGAGATATAATAGCGCATATATTGTTAACCTTTGCTTCCTAGCCCTAAAGTATGTCTTAGGTAGTAGGCTATATTCCTCTACTAGGTATACTATTCTCTCCGCTACTAGCGATTTAAGTGCTTTTCCTAGCATTAGGAGGAGGGAGATTGGCCTATAGTTATTTGCTACTGTATAGTCCCCCCACTTTAGCTTTTATAGCGGTATAATCTTTACTACCTTTTATTCCTATAGTACTTTTCCTATCTTAAGTAATTTGGTAAAAAGAGTAGTGATTTTACTGCTTAGTACGGGCTATAGCTCTTACTACACCCTAGTTAGTAGGCCGTCTCTTCTAGAAGCCTTATTTAGGCTAGCCCTAAACACAGCCGCCTTGACCTTATATTTAGCGATAGGCTCCTATAGTAGTTGGTTATAGCTAGCTATAGCATCCTTTTCTTATTCGCATGTTAGCGGGACCAAAAAGAATACCTGGAGTAGTTCTCTTATAATATTATAGTTCTCCGTAATAACCTCTCTCTATCCTCCATCTTTCTTAATTAGCGGTATTCTAGTAAACGTAGATGTAGCCTACAGATTAAGGTACTTCGACGCTTTCTATATATTATTACTATTACTAAGAAACTCGTCCTAATAGAGCTTCCTATATCGCTGAATAGTCCTATAGAAGAGCTTATTCGCTCTTACTGCAATATTATATAGCTTAGGGTCTTCCCTTCCTTACCTCCGTATCGCACTATTCCTATTCCTTTAGTATATATATAACTTCCTTAGCGCTATAAGGTCTTCGTTCCACTATCTTTTTATATATAGTAATAGCTTAGCCCGCTAGCAGTGTGCTTTAAGGGCTTTATTAACCTACCTATTAAGGCAGTTAACTATTTCGTCTATATCTTCTATAGGGAATCCTATCTCTTTTTATCGCTTTACGTCTTCTCAAATATTGTTCTAGTTTGTATTTTTAATAAGCAGCCTCTTCTAGCTCTCCTATATGTCTATATTAACCTAAAAGCTAGTATAAATGGCTTTATAGTTTAACCCGTACTTATACTCCTGGATAGCGCACTTTACTAGTTTACTTACTAGGCCTAGGGTTACAAGTATAAGGTTAATTATTAATATTCGCCCCGCGTTACTTTTAAACGTAGGTATTCCTACTAAAAGTAGGCTTTAGAGTAACTGGTCCGCCATAAAGTTAATAATTAGCGCGCTTTCTTCCTGTATTAATGTGGTACTAATATAACTTCCTCCCTATAGCGGATTGTGCCGATTAAAGTCACCTATAATTACCACCTCGGTATATAGGTTGCGTAATAGTTTACCCTAAATTAGACCATTAATTATCTCTAGCCTACTAGAGAGCTCTTTTAGGTTTTCTTTCTTAGTTTTCCTTAAATATCTATCTGGAATATACACCGATATAATTATAAGTCTCCTTTAGCCAATATGCGCTACTACCGCCATAATATCTACTAAATTTACCTGCAGCTATATAGCTGCTAGCTTTCTAGATGCCTAGATATATAACCTAACTAGGGAAAACCGTTACTTCTTGCCTATTGGGATAAACCTTATCTACCTAGGATTTAAGCTAGCTAGCACTACTTCCCTATTTAAGAGAAAGTAGTAAGGTTCTTAACCTAGAATAAAGTAGAAGTCCGCTAGCGCTTTATCGTTATATAGCGCATGCTACGCTTCCCTATACTTCTTTATGTTCGCCTAAAGGATCTAAAGTTCTCTATTTATAACGCTATTATATAAAAATCCTGTCTATCTCTTTCCTATATGCTAGGTATTTATAATATAAGGCTTAGTAAGGACCCTAACAGTTTATACAGTGTAGATTAACCGTCTTATACTAGAGATGGCCTTCCTACCTACATATTTTATACATATTAGGTCGCGTATAGTCTCTAGCCCTATGTCTAAACCTTCTATATTTATAGCAAGCTATAAAGGTGCGTCGCTTCTTAAATAGCGATATAATAACTGTACTTTCCCTAAATAATACGTTATTTAATGTAAGCAGCTTCTTTATATCCTCTTTTATTGCCACTTTAATAATTACTAACGTATGCTGGCTGCGCGGCCTTAGTTGTCTAAGCTATCTTATTATATATACCTCTATACCATTCTCTACCCTAAAGCGCTCTATAGCTAACTTACTTACTTTTCTACTATTAATATTTATTGCTAAGGGTACTTTAACCTAGTCCGCTTTAACTATATACTACTTAGATCTAACAAGCCTCGCCCTAGGGATATACGGTTTAAGCCATTAGGTAGTTATTTACCTAAACACAGCTTCTTTATTATTTTTTACTAAGAATCTAATAATGCTTATACTATCTCTTATTCGCTATACGCGGAAGTCCTTAAGTATAGCTCCCGTAAGTTTATTAATATCCTTTATACCTTATATAATGGTTTGCTTTGCTACTTTAGTAGTAACTACCTTCTTTATTATCTCCTTACCTACTCGGCTAACGTCTATTACTAGCTACTAATTAGGTTTCTTAGAGTTCCTAGTATTTATTATTTGTGGTAGAGTTACCTTTACCCCTACTATGCCTTTACTAGCCGCTACTAATGCCTATAATTATATTAGAGCTAAGGGAGTGTTTAGTTGCGCTTATAAGGACCAAATAGCCTTTTAAAGTTTAGCGTTTTACTTTTTAAGGCTTTACTATTCTAATTTAATGTCTACTAAATCATTTTTAATGCTCTTAATAATACTATTCTGGTTTATAATAATATTGCTCTATTATACTATAGTTTCTCTAAGGCTTTTGATAAGTTAATAAAATTTATTACAGTTAATACCTCCTCCTTTACGTTTAGGTAAGGTAGAGATTCTTACTATAGGGAATAGAGGCAGTATATACTGTGTAGCTTATAGTCCGGTTTATAGTGCGGTTGTCTACTATTTAAACTATACTAATCTTTAGGTTTGTGTCCTTAGTGACTACTAGGCCTCTTATACCTTCGCGCTTAGTTTCCTTATCCGTCTTAGTGAAGCTGCTAGCGGGTCTAGAGGTAGTGTTGCTAATACGCGTTTAGGGGTTAAAGCAGCCATCGGGGCTCTAGGGCTTCGTTCAGTGGGCCGTAGGGGCTGCCTTGTAGCGGGAACTAGCTAAACGAAAGACTAGGATTTGATTAAAAGAATATCCGAGATAAATATCCTTCTCTTTCAAAAGTCGGGCCCGGATTCTCCACAAGGGTATAGCCCGTGCGGCTCGGCCGCCCTCCCTACTAGCTCCCGTGAGCTCTTAGCAAGTGCCGTCTTGCTATATACTAGCATGCTGAGTTTGCCGCAGGCTTCTTAAATGCCGTACACTTGTTATCCCCCTACTTGCCTTTAGCTATCCGCTATACGTTACAGCCTTACTACAATACTACTTGGGTATCAATCTTACACGTAAAGGGAGGTAGTTTAGTAATGAGAATGAACCTGTTACTTGTTAACTAGCATTTACGTTTTTAAATAGTACGAAATAGTCGTAAGAGCGTCTATTATGTAGTAAACAGTGTAGTTACCCTTAATCACCGTGTAAAACTGCTAGTGCTGTAATGATATCCTGGCACCGCTTGCTTAGATGTCCTAAAACCGCTTCGAAACTATATAGAGCGCGCGAATACAGATCTTCTGCTTTATTCGCCCTTTCTATCTGCTTATATAGTATAACAAGTTTTTTAGTCGTGTTTAGGGCGGGAATATAGGTATTCACCTGTTCGCAACCAAGTGCCTTCCCATATCCTTGCAGTACGCGCTAGTATATCCTCTTAGCCTCGTTTAGCCGTCCCTGGTCCATATAGAGATTGCCTAAGCTATTGACCGTGTTAAAGGTTGATATATGCTCTAGTCTAAGTGCCTTCTTACGTCCTTGTAGTACGTGTTAGTATATATTCTTAGCCTCGTCTAGCCGTCTCTGGTCTACATAGAGATTGCCTAAGTTATTGACCGTGTTGAGGGTTAATGTATGCTCTAATCTAAGTTCCTTCTTATATCCTTGCAGTGCGCGCTAGTATACCTTCCCGGCCCCGTCTAGCATTTCCTGGTCCGCGTAGAGGAGTTTATTTCCTGGGCTGTTTAGCCTCCCTGCGAGATCTGGATAGTCTTTAGGCGTGACGTCGGCCGCTTACCGCGCCACTTAAATGGACTCTTTGGGGTCTTCTATCTTTCCTATGCGTTTATATTGGCTTTCAAGTTTATTTCCTAGGTTGTTTAGCCAGGCTGCAAGATCTGGATAGTCTTTAGGTGTAATATTAACGCTTACCGTACCATTCGTATCGCTTTTTTAAGGTTATCCATTTTCTATACATTTATATCGGCGTGTAATGGAACCTTATAGTAGGAACTACGGTAGATTCGTTAATAGGCTAGGTGTGTAGGTAATATAGGAAAGTCAACAACGTAATAATAACTGGTGGAGTGGTTGCCTAATAGATTAACTCTAATTGTATTCTAAGAATTACTATAAAGAAAGAAACTATTTAGGTAGGGACTAAGGGTCCTTAAATATATAACTGTACTTCTAAGAAAGTCCTTACTCTATCTACTCTGTCTACTCTATTTGCTTTATTATAGATCTTATAGATTATATAGATTATATAGATTACATTATATAACCTTAGCTACTATTCTTTATTATATAGTTCTACTAGATCTATTTTAGACTGTACCTATATTAACTAACTAGCTTCTTCTAACTCTTCTCTAAGTAGTTATAATATTATACTTAAAGCGTCCGTAATACTATTTCCCTTCTCTTTATCTTTATCCTTAAAGATACCTAGTATCTCTAGGTTATTTACTAGAGGTATAATATCCGTTTAATTAATTTAGTTAATATTATTACTTATTATACCTAAAGTAACTTCTTCTTCTTCTATAGCTTATCGGTCTTATACCGTTACTATAATATTATCTTTTAGTAAAATAATGCCGTCTCTATATTCTTATTATGCGAAAGAGGGGTTAGTTTACGTTATATTGGCGAGTCCCTTATCTTAGTAACCCTTTTCTTGTTTAAAGTACACTAAAGTAAATATTTATTTATCCTATAACGTTCGCTCTATCTTTAACGCTAAGTATATACGTCCTATTACTCTTAATAGTTTTTAAGTTCCCTTATTAATTGCTACTAAGGTTTTAGGTTTAATTTGCTATTATAAAGCTTAATAATAAGCTCTTAGTTACCCTTACTAAACTTTATTATTTTTATAACACTAAGAAAGAGGCTACTAACGCTTAACAACGTACTCTTAATTCTTATCTCGCTGTATCTACTTAGTTAATCCATCTTAAGAAGGTTTATTTTAAGGAGTAGAAACTTATAGAATAAGGTTTATAGGAACTTAGCGATAAAAAAACGGATTCTCCTCTAATAACAAAGGAAATAACTCTAAGTAGTTTAGCAATTGTTCTTTTTATATCCCCCTTAGGTGGCTTATTCTTTAGTAATCTTTCTTTATTAATATTACTTAACCTTTTCTCTTCTAATACTCCTATACCTTTTCTATAGCGTCTTTTAAATTCTTTAGTAGCTCCTAGGTAGTCTTATTATAGCCTATCTACTTTACTTTATACTATATTTTATTATCTATATTTTTATAACTAATGATTTTTAAAACTTACTATTTATTTTCCTCTTATTCTCTATACGTGTCTACTTTATAGACTAGTAGCTTAATATTCTTATATGCTAGCTCTAGTATTGCGATATACTATATAGGGTAGATTTTTATCCTAGCTAGTAGGTTTAACTTAAATATAACTAGTAAAATCCTCTTTATAATTTTAAAAGGTCCTAATCTAACGTAGTTTAACTTTTTGCTTAGTTATTAACTTTTAAAATTT
>Ga0307515_10007857_pt1 | contig 20966 bp, 16 predicted proteins | sample 17_EM_MG_FD_194513 | JGI IMG/M metagenome (GOLD analysis project Ga0307515, IMG submission 194513) | Populus trichocarpa ectomycorrhiza microbial communities from riparian zone in the Pacific Northwest, United States - 17_EM | ecosystem: Host-associated > Plants > Roots > Unclassified | place...
CCCGAGGCCTCGACCACCATCGCGGCGTCCATGATGCCGATCGACGGGATGTTGAGGATGGCGGTCTTGCCCTTGAACTCGGGGTTCAGCAGTTCCTTCCAGCTCTCGATCGGGCGCTTGATCAGGTCGGGGCGGATGCCCAGCGTGTCGGCGTTATAGACGGTGGGGATCAGCGTCATGAACTGTGTGGGCGTGGCCGAGAAGGTCTTCGAGTCCGGCTTCTCGAGATACATCACCTTCTTGGGCGCGGTGCCCTGGTCGCCCACCTTCTTGCCGGCCACTTCACCCTTGGTGAACAGCGTGGTGATCTTGTCGGCGTTCTTGATGCGCTTGGTGTCGATGCCCAGCAGGTTGCCGGTCGGGATGATCTTCTTCAGCGAGAAGTACTCGGTGTCGATCAGGTCGAAGCTGTTGGGCGCAGTGACGGCGCGCTTGGTCACGTCGTCGGTCGTGACCGGGATGTACTGGATGGTGATGCCGGTGTCGGCCTTGAATTTCTCGGCGATGGCCTTGTCTTGATTGACCGCGGTGCCCAGGTAGCGCAGCGTGATCTTCTCTTGCGCATGCACGAACGGGAAGGCGAGTGCGCCACTGGCCGCGGCAGCGCCTTTGAGCAGGGTACGGCGCGAGGTGCCGGACTTGACGTTGTCGTCGGACATGGGGTTCTCCTTCTTGGGTAGATGAAACAGGAACTGAAACAGGAACGGGACAGGGATCAGGGCGCCGACGCCAGCGAATGGGCCTCGTGCGGCAGCCACGAGACATGCACTGTTTCGCCGGGCTGCAAGGGCGAGGCGTCGAACGCGTCATCGGCCACCGTGGCCGTCCACTGCGCATCGGCCGTCTCGCCTTGCGGCGCGAGGTTGACCTGCACGTAGGTGCCCTGGTATTCGATGGCCTTCACCGCCGCGCTGCGCGAGCCGCTGTGTGCTTCGCGCTGCAGGCGCATGCGGTCGGAGCGCACGGCGATCGGCCCGCCCTCGGCGGCGATGACGTTGTGCGCACCCATGAAGCGGGCGACGAACTCCGAGCGCGGCGAATTGAACACCTCGCGCGGCGAACCGGTCTGCTCGATGCGGCCGTGGTTCATCACGACCACCTGGTCGGCCAGGGCCATGGCTTCTTCTTGCGAGTGGGTGACGTGGACGAAGGTGAAGCCCAGCTCCTGCTGCCAGCGCTTGAGTTCGGCGCGCATCTGCACGCGCAGGAAGGGGTCGAGCGCCGAGAGCGGCTCATCGAGCAACAGCACGCGCGGCTCGGTCATCAGCGCACGGGCGAGCGCCACGCGCTGCTGCTGGCCGCCCGACAGCTCGCTGGGCAGGCGCGCGAGGTAGGGCGTCATCGCGACCAATTGCAGCAGCTCCTTGGCGCGGGCGTGGCGCTCGGCCACCGGCTTGCCACGCATCTTCCAGCTAAAGGCCACGTTGTCGAGCACCGAGAGGTGCGGGAACAGCGCGTAGCTCTGGAACATCATGGCGGTGCCGCGGTCGGCAGCGGCACTGTGGGTGATGTACTTGCCACCGAGCAGGATCTGCCCGTCGCTCGCCAGCTCGTGGCCCGCGATCATGCGCAGTGTGGAGGTCTTGCCGCAGCCCGACGGGCCGAGCAGGCAGCAGTAGCTGCCCGAAGGAATGGTGAGGTTGATGCCGTCGACGGCGACCGTGTTGCCGTAGCGTTTGACGAGCGAGGTCAGCACCAGCGTCGAGTCGACTTTCATGCCGAGCGTGTATGCAATGCATGTGCCAGCAAACAATCACCGAAACGGCGCGCAAACATCACGCGGCTCGCAGCGCCATGCACCACATCCCTCTGGAAAACGTTTGCTTCGCCCGGGTTTGGGGCGGTGGACATGCCGCCTTCTGGGCGCACGACTTGCACAAGCCTCGTCGCATTGCTCGCCGCTTTGTATACAAAATGGCGGCGCGACCTCAAGGAAACCAGCATGAAGATTCGCGTCATCAACCCCAATACCAGCGCCGCGATGACGGCCAAGATCGGCAGCGCAGCCGCGGCCGTCGCGGCGCCCGGCACGCTCATCGAGGCGGTGCAGCCGAGCTTCGGCGCCCCGTCGATCGAGGGGCACCACGACGACGTGTGGGCCGCCGCCGGTGTGTCGGAGCAGGTGCGGCTGGGTGAGGTGGCCGGTGCCGATGCGCATGTGATCGCCTGCTTCGGCGACCCGGGCCTGCATGCCGCGCGTGAACTGGCGCGCGGCCCGGTGATCGGCATCGCCGAAGCGGCGTTCCACTGCGCCTCGCTGCTGGCCACCGGCTTCTCGGTGGTGACCACGCTCACGCGCACCTGCGTGATCGCCGAACACCTGGTGCTGCAGTACGGCTTCGAGCGGCGCTGCCGCGGCATCCACGGCACCGACATCGCCGTGCTCGAGTTGGATGACCCGGCGAGCGACGCTTACACCCGCATCCTCGCCAGCTCGCGCGCAGCGCTGCGGCAAGACCGCTCGGGCGCCATCGTGCTCGGCTGCGCTGGCATGGCCGATCTGTGCCTGCGCCTGCAGACCGAACTCGGCGTGCCGGTGGTGGATGGCGTGGCCGCCGCCGTCAAGCTGGCCGAGAGCCTGGTCAGCCTCGGGCTCCGCACCAGCAAGCAAGGCGACTACGCGTTGCCCTTGCCGAAAGCCTACTCAGGCCTGGCTCGCCCTTACTCGCCCGAATAGCGCGGTCGGCGCAGGGGGCCTACCGAACGCTCGCCTCGTCCAGTGGCGCTCCGGGCCGCACCAGGCGAACCGCCCGAGCGAGCAGGCGCCACACGAAGCGCAACAACAAGAGCGTCAGCACGGCCTCGATGAGCGTCATCGCGAAGGCGAGTGCAGCGCCGCGCTTCTCCGCGCGACGAGAGAACTTTGCCAGCGCCCGGTCGCGAGCGATCTCGATGCTGTCGTAGAAGCTGGGCACCACGAGCAGGGTCAGCAAGGTCGAGGTGATGGTGCCGCCGATGATCGCGATCGCCATCGGCCGGTAGAACTCGCCGCCCTCGCCCAGACCCAGGGCGACCGGGAACATGCCGGCGATCAACGCGAAGGTGGTCATCAGGATCGGGCGCAACCGCTGGCGGCCGGCAGCCATCAGCGCGTCCTCACGCGGCATGCCGCGTGCCTCGCCGGCCCGTGTCGCGTCGAGCAGCAGGATGGCGTTCTTGGCGACCAGGCCCACCAGCATGATGATGCCGATGAAGCTCATCAGGTTGAGCGTGGAACGCGCCGCGAGCAGTGCCAGCACCACACCGATCAGGCTCAGCGGCAGCGAGATCATCACCGGCAGTGGCGCGGTGAACGAGCCGAACTGGATCACCAGCACCATGTACATCAGCGCGATGCCGCTGAAGAGCGCCACGCCCATGTCGCCGAACACCTGCTGCTGGTCTTTCGACGCGCCAGCCAGTTCCAGGCCGTAGCCGTCGGGGTAGTTGATGGCCTTGGCGATCTTGACGGCATCGGCCGTCACCTCACCGGGCGAGCGGCCTTGCACGTTGGCCGAGACCGCCACCATGCGCTTGCCGTTGGCATGCTGGATCTGTGCCGGGCTCTTGCCCAGCGTCACGTGCGCGATCTGGTCGAGCGGCACCATGCGGTTGGTGCCGGTCACGGTGATCGGCAAGCGCTCGATGTTGCTCAGGTCGACGCGGTCATCGGGGTGCAGGCGCACGGCCACGTCGCGCGTCTCGCCGGTCGGGTCGATCCAGTCGCCGACCTCCAGCCCGGCGAAGGCAACGCGCAGGGCCTGTGCCGCGTCGTTGACCGAGATGCCGAGCGAGTTGGCCAGGCCACGGTCGAGCTCGATCTTCAGTTCGTCCTGCGGATCCTGTTCCGACAGGCCCACGTCGACGGCGCCCGGCACGGTGCGCAGCTTCTCCATGAAACCGTTGGTGATGGCCAGCAGCTGGCGCGAATCAGCACCGTGGAAGCGTATCTGCACGGGCTTCTGCGCGCCGTTGTTCAGGTCATCGAGCACCACGTATTCGGCACCCACCAGCCGAGCGACCTTCGTGCGCAGCTCGCGCGCGATCTCGATGGTGGAACGCTTTCGCTGCGTGCTCTTGCCCACGTCCACATAGATGCGCCCGCCGCTGCTGCTGATGTAGCTGTTGGTGGCCTTGGTCTCAGGGATGGTGCGCGCAAGCGACGCCGCACTTTCCATCTTGAGCCGCGCGTACTCGAGGCTGCTGCTCGACGGCGTGCGCACCTCGATCGCCAGCGTGCCGTAGTCGGACGTCGGCAGGAAGCTCGACCCGCCGACGGTGGCCTGCAGCACGATCGCCAGCACGAAGCTGCCGATTGCGAAAGCGCCCATCCAGATGCGATGGTGCAGCGCCCACGCGATGAGCTGACCATAGCGGTCGGCCTGGTGGTCGAACCAGGTGTTGAAGCGCGCGAGCAGCTTGCTGATGCCTTTCTTCGGCGCATGGTGGTGCCCGGGCGGGTCACCCCAGTAGGCCGACAACATCGGGTCGAGCGTGAACGAGATGAACAGGCTCACGATCACCGACGCCACCACCGTCAGCGCGAACGGCCGGAACCATTCGCCCGACACCCCCGGCATGAACGCGACCGGCACGAACACCGCCACGATGGAGAAGGTGGTGGCCGCGACCGCGAGACCGATCTCGGCCGTGCCATTGAGGGCCGCATCGCGCCGGTTCTCGCCGCGCTCCATGTGGCGCACGATGTTCTCTCGCACCACGATCGCGTCGTCGATGAGCACCCCGATGGCTAGCGACAGACCGAGCAGGCTCATGAAGTTGAGGCTGAAGCCGCACAGCCACACCGCGATGAACGCGGCAATCACCGAGGTCGGCAGGCTCAGCGCGGTGATCAGCGTCGAGCGCCACGAATTGAGGAATACGTAGACGACGAAGATGGTCAAGCCTGCACCGAACACCAGCGCGTGGACCACGTTGTTGAGGCTGTTCTGCGCGTCCTTGCCGCCGTCTTGCGTGACCTCGAGCTTGGTGCCGGCGGGGAGCGTCTTGCCGTAGTCTTCGACCAGCTTGCGCACCTCGTTGGCCACCGACACGGTGCTCGCGTCCCGCGCGCGCGTGACCGACAGGCCCACGTTCGGGCTGCCGCTGCGCACGCTGAAGCCGTTGAGCTCGGCAAAGCCATCCTTCACCTCGGCCACCTGGCCGAGCCGCACGGTGTCGCCGCCGCGCCGCGCAATCACGATCTGCTCGAAGTCGGAAGGCGCCTCGATGCGACCCACCAGGCGGATGCTCTGGTCGGTGAGGCTGCCGCGCACCTTGCCGACCGGCGCGGTGGCGTTCTGGTTGCGCAGCGCCGCCACCACCTCGGTGACCGACACGTTGTACTCACGCAGCTTCTCGGCGCGCAGCAGCACGCTCAGCTCACGGCTGAGGGCGCCGTTGACGGTGACAGTGGCCACACCCGAAATGCCACGCACGCGATCGGCCAGCTGGTCTTCGGCCAGGCGTGAGATCTCGGCATGGGTCTGCGATGTGGACGACAGCGCCAGCTGCATGATGGGCTGGGCGGCAGGGTCCACACGCTGCAGCACCGGCTCCCGCATCTCGACCGGCATCTTGTAGCGCACCGTGCCGATGGCGTTGCGCACCTCGTCGGCCGCCTCGATCATGTTCTTGCCGAACTGGAACACGAGCACGATCTTCGCGTTGCTCTCGCTGGCCGTGGAGCGCACCTCGTCGACGCCGGAGATGCTTTGCAGCGCCTTCTCCACCCGGTCGACGATCTCGCGCTCCACCGTTTCAGGTGACGCGCCGGGGTAGTTGATGCTGACCACCATCACCGGCTGCTCGACGTCGGGGATCTGGTTCACGCGCAGCTTCTTGAGCGCGAGCAGGCCCAGGCACATGAGCGCGATGATGATCACGATGGTCGCGATCGGCCGCTTGATGCTGAAGTCGGAAAGGAACATGGCTAACCTCCTTTGGCCGCGGATGCAGGCGCCGCGCCTGCCTTCAGATCGGCCGGCATCGCCGGTGCACTGGCAGGCGCTGCCGCCATCTCCACCACCTGGCCGTCGACCAGCGAGTTGCCGGGCTGGCGCAAGACCTGGTCGCCGTCGGCCAGGCCGCTCTTTATCACGTACTCGCCGCGCCGCGGATCGCGCTCACCCAGCTGCACGGCCACCTTGTGCAGCGCCTTGCCCTGCAGGCGCCACACATGCGCGCTGTCACCCACCTTCACGATCGAGGATTCGGGCAGCACCAGGGCCTGGCTGCTTCGCGTGGCGACGCGCCCCTCGGCATAGAGCCCGGCCATGCGCGGCGAATTGCCCGCCGCGAACTCCACCAGCACCTCGACCTGCCGCGTCGTCGAGTTGGCGGCCGCGCTCACGCGCTTGACCTTGCCGGTGAACTCGGTCTGCGGGTAGCCGTTGACCTTGAAGCTGACGTCCTGCCCGGCACGCACCTCGGCCAGGTGATCGGCCGATATCAGCCCTTGCAGCCGCATGCTCGACGGGTCCATCACCTTGACGAGCTCCTTGCCGACCTGCGCCGTGTCACCGGCAGACACCTTGCGCTCGCTCACGATGCCGTCGAACGGCGCGCGGATCTCGGTGCGGGTGAGCTGCTGCCTTGCCGCCACCAGACGCGACTTGGCGGCGGCCAGGTCGCTCTGCGCGTTGTTGCGGCGGATCTCGGCGTCTTCGGCCGCCTGCATCGAGCTCATGCCCTGCGTCTGCAAGGTCTTGAGCCGCTGGAACTGTCGCTCGGCCTGCTCGAAAGCTTGGCCGCTCGCGCGGGCCGACTCTTCGGCGGAGTTGAGGCTGTCGCGGATGGAGGTGTCGTCCAGCCGCACCAACAAGTCGCCGCGTTTGACCGCCTCGCCGTTCTCGCGCAGCACCTGCAGCACCACGGCCGAGATCTCGGCACGCAGATCAGCCCGCCGCTCGGGCTCGATGGTGCCGGTGATGACGGCTCCCTGGGTCTGGCTGGACAGACGCACGGTGCGCAAATCCTCGCGCGCCAGCAACAGCTGCGGTGCAGAAGCAGCGGTGGCAGCGGGCGAAGCCCCGCCCGGTTTCTGGCAGGCCGACAAGGCGCTGCACACACAAAGAACGACGAGAAGATGAACACGCATGAGTGAACGCCCTGAGCTCCCTGGAAGAGGGGATTATTGGGGCAGTTCGGTCCGCCGGGTTGCGTTCCCGAGGAGAGATTGCGCCCTCATCTGCATCGCCGCACTGACAAGCCCGGGTTACTCCCAGGGCAGCATCAAGGTCACCATCAAGAGCTTCTCGAACTCCGGCTCGAAGCGGTCGATGATCTTCTGCGGGTCGGGGCACAGCTGCGCATCGGTGATCAGACCGAACTGCACGCCACCGCCATAGCTGAGGATGGACACGCCCACGCCGATCTCACCCGACTGTGGCACCCAGAACATCACTTGCCGAAGCGTCGACCCGCACACCTTGAGGGCCACCGCCGGGCCGGGCACGTTGGTCATCACCGCGGTGGTCTTCTTGGCGAAGAGGTTCAGCAGCGCGTCTTGCATGGGCTTGATCAAGAGGCCCGACACCGCCAGCACCGCGAACGCCAGCAAGGGTTGGTAGCTGCCCTTCAACCCGGCCATGCGCGCACGCACTGCATACACCCGTTCGACCGGGTTGACGATGCCGATCGGCAGCACCAGCGGCACCAGGCCGAACTGGTTGCCGAGCTTGTAGGCCTTCTCGAGCGGACGCAGGTTCACCGGCACCATCGCGCGAATCTCCTGGCCGGTGGTGTCATCACCCTGGTCGCGCAGGTAGCCGCCGATGGCGCCGGCCACGCAGGCGAGCAACACGTCGTTGATCGAGCAGTTGAGCGCCTTGCCGATGGCCTTGACCTGGTCGAGCGGCAGCGGCTCGCCCCAGGCCACGCGCTTGGCGCCGATGGGCTTGCCTTTGAGGCGCGTGGGCGAGTCGTCCGGCATCAGCAGCATGGCCGCGGCATCGGACACCACCTGGTAGCCCACGCGCGCCACGTCGATCGAGCCCTGCAAGGGCTGCGGCTTCGACAACAACTCCATCGACTTGACGATCCCGCCGCCATACAGGCCGATGGCCTTCACGGCCACGTCGGTCAGCGGCCGCATCACCGCGTCGGTGAGCCAGTCGGCGCCTTCATCGTCGACGGTGCGGCGCTTGCGCGGCGGCGGCTCGGTGCCGCCGTCGGTGATCGACAGCATCACCGAGATCAGCGCAATGCCGTCGGCAATGCAGTGGTGCACGCGTGCGATCAAGGCACTGCCGCCTTCGTAGTCGTCGATCAGCTGAAACTGCCACAGCGGGCGGCTGCGGTCGAGCGGCGTCATCGATAGCTCGCCGACCCGCGCCTGCAAGGCCGCACGCTCGCTCTGCTTGGGCAAACGCACCAGCGCTTCGTGGCGCACGTGGTGGTGGATGTCGAAGTCGGCGTCGTCGACCCAGTTCGCACCCATCGCGTCTTCGACCACCTTTTGGCGAAAGCGCCCGTACTTCAACAGCTTGGTGGCCACGCGCTCGCACAGCGCTTCATACGATATGCCAGGCTCGATCAGCCAGACGCCGACGATCGACATCAGGTTGACGTCGTTGTCCATGCGCAGCCAGGCGGTGTCGACGCGTGACATGCGTTCCGTGGCTTGGGCCATTTTTGTGGGTTCCCTCATCTGTGAGGCCTGCAAGATGCTGGGTAACATGCAGCTCGTCAATGCCGACTTTCACCCACAACGGAGACAGAACCATGGCCGACCTCACCGCCCAGTTCGAACAGGCACGCGCAGACTCGAAGAACCTGCCCGAGAAGCCCGACAACATGACGCTGCTGCAGCTCTATGCGCTATACAAGCAGGGCAGCGTAGGCGACGTGGACACCAAGCGCCCCGGCTTCACCGACATGGTCGAGCGCGCGAAGTGGGACGCGTGGAATGGGGTGAAGGGGAAGTCGAAGGAAGAAGCGATGCAGGGCTACATCGACTTGATCGAAAGTCTGAAATAGCCCCCCAGTCGCTGCGCTCCTGCCCCCGAGGGGCGCCTCGCCTGCGGCCGGGGAACCCGTCCGCGGCGAGTGGCTCTGTGGGCATGGCGCTATGCGCTTGCCCGTTGGGTCTCAGCTACTTCTTCGATGTCTTGGTCGCGGCCTTTTTTGCGACGGTCTTGCTCTTGGCGAGCAGGTCGTCGAGGTTCTTCTCGATCTCGCTTTCGATGGTCTTGCTGAAGGCGCCGAGCAGGAAGCCGAGCTTGGCGTCAAGTTCGAAGTGATCGGGGGCGACGACCAGGGTGCCGTTCACGCCGATGCGCTTGAACTCGAGCGTGTCGCTGGTGTCGCCTTCGAAGATCGTGCAGGCCATGTCGAACTTCTTCTCGGCGTCTTCGGCCCACTGCAACGCGATCTTGCGGGCCTTGGCCAGGCCGAGGCTGTGCTCGCGGCGAATGTGGATGTCGGGCATGTTCTTGGTCTCCGTTGTCAGCCGCCGAGTGTCGCGCGGCGTTCGGCCATGGGCAAGGCAGCGATGCGCTTCACCTCGGCATAAAAGCGCGTGAAGTCGCGCCCCTCTCGTTCGTAGAGGCGCTCGAATTGCGGCACCAGTTCGTTGTAGGCGGCCAGCACGCCGATCGACGCGTTGTTGGCATTCGAGAACCAGGCGTCGTAGCCGGCAAAGCCGTTCCACGGCCCGGCCTTCAGCGCAGCGTGCTCGGCCCGCAGTTGCGCCATGCGCTCGGCCTTGGCGGCGCGCTTCGCGTCATCGCTCAACGAAGCGTTGCGGTAGATCGCATCGAGATCGGCACGCGCCTGCATCGTGATGCCGCGAAAGTCTTTGCGGCGGTGCTCGAGTTTGTCGTACTCGTCGCGCGCTTCCGGCGTCGCGTGTTCCTGCAGCCAACGCTGGCCGCCGATGCGTTCCACCGCCGTGGCGAACGATTCGTTGAACATGGTGTCGCCGGCGGCATAGGCCACCTGGTGCGCGAGCTCGTGAAAGATCAGCCTGGCCAACTCGCCTTCGGTCCAGCGGATGAAGGTGTTGAGCAGCGGGTCGCTGAAGTAGCCGCCGGGCAACTGGCCGAGCGTCGAATAGGCGGGGATGGCTTGCACCGTGGCCTCGAGCCCGGCCGCACGCTGCTCTGCAGCGAAGCCATTCGCGTCGGCCTGCTCGTAGTAGCCGCGGTAGCCCACGCAGCCCACCACTGGGAAGCACCATGTCTTCAGGGTGAGGCTCAGCTCAGGGGCGGCCACCACGTTCCACACCGCGGCGGGGCGGCCGAGGTCTGCATAACGTCGATAGCTTGCGTTGTCCGGCAGCTTCAATTCGCTGACGGCAAAGTCACGCATGTGCTGGCTGAGCACCAAGCGCTCGCGCACGTTCTGCGGCACGCTGTCGTCGGCCAACCAGTCGGACACCGGCTTGGCCTTGTTGAGCAGCGAGAGGTGGCCCGTCGCCGCCTGCGCGTAGTAGCCGATGCTGCTGCAGCCGCTGGTCAGGCACACCGTGCCGAGCGCGAGCGCCACCATCCCCACGACACCGGCCAGGGCCATCAACCAGCGCCTCAAACCGCGCGCACTTCCACCAGGCAATCGTAGAACGAGGGCGCGCGGCCCAGGTCCGTGAGCTGCTGGTGGGTGAGTTCGTTGACGTTGGTGCCGTCCACACCGAGCTTGCGCCACCAGACGCCGAGCCCGTTGACCACGCCGGGCCGCGCACGCGCGTTGACGGCCAGCTTGCAGCGGTATTCGCCGCGCTCGTTGAACACGCGCACCATCTCGCCGCCGTGCAGGCCGCGCGCCGCAGCATCGCTCTCGTGCATCTCGACAAGCGGCTCGCCTTCGATGTCGCGCAGGCTCTTCACGTTGACAAAGGTGGAGTTGAGGAAGTTGCGCGCCGGCGGCGAGATCATCGCCAGCGGAAAGCGTTGTGCCAATTCAGGCGACGACTGCGCCGACTCATAGTTGGGCACGTGATCGGGCACACCCAGGCCGGGCGCATCGATCATGCATTTGCCGCTGGGCGACGGGAAGCCGCCTTCGGCGAACGGCGCATCGGGCAGTGGCAGCTTGACCCAGCCGTGCTCGCGCAGCGCATCGAAGCTCACGTCTTTGCTGAACGCGGCGCGGGCCATGGTCTCGTCGCTGTCGGAGAAACAGGGGTCGTCAAAGCCCATCAGCGCTGCCAGCTCGCGAAAGACCTGCGTGTTCGGCTTGGCCTCACCGATTGGCGCGATGGCCTGCTCGTTGATCAGTGCGTAGGTGTGGCCGTAGCTGGTGTGCACGTCGAGGTGTTCGAGCTGCGTGGTGGCGGGCAGCACATAGTCGGCCAGGTCGGCGGTGTCGGTCATGAAGTGTTCGAGCACCACGGTGAACAGGTCTTCGCGCGCAAAGCCCTTCACCACTTTTGGTGACTCCGGCGCCACCGCCACGGGGTTGCTGTTGTAGACGACGACAGCTTCGATCTTCGGGCCGAAGCCGGGCGAACTCTCGCGCAGCAGGTCGTCGCCGATGGTGCTCATGTTGATGGTGCGCGGCGTGCGGCCGGCCAGGAGCTCGGGCCGCTGCAACGCCTTGCCGTCTTTCGGGAACCAGCCCGACGCCGACAGCAACAGGCCACCTGCGCGATGGCGCCAAGCGCCCACCAGGCACGGCAGGATGGCGATCAAGCGCACCGCATTGCCGCCGCCGCGCACGCGCTGCATGCCGTAGTTAAGGCGGATGGCCGCGGGCTTCGTGGTCGCATAGTCATGCGCCAGCGCGCGCACTTCGTCGGCAGTGATGCCGCAGGTGGCGGCAGTGCGCTCAGGCGTCCACTGCAGAGCACGTTCGCGCAAGGCGGGCCAGCCGTGGGTGTGGCGCTCGATGTAGTCGTGGTCGAGCCAGTCGTTCTGGATCAGCTCGTGCATCAGGCCCAGCGCCAGTGCCCCGTCGGTACCCGGCAGCAAGGCGATGTGCTGGTGGCATTTGTCGGCGGTTTCGGTCTTGCGCGGGTCGATGCAGATCAGCTTGGCCCCGTCGCGCTTGGCCTTCTGCGCGAAGGTCCAGAAGTGCAGGTTGGAGGCGATGGAGTTGCTGCCCCAGATGAGGATCAGCTTGCTCTCGGCGTAGTGCTCCAGGTGCATGCCGACCTTGCCGCCGTAGGTGGCGGTCAGTGCATCGGCACCGGCCGATGCGCAGATGGTGCGGTCGAGCAGCGAAGCCCCCAGCTTGTGGAAGAAGCGGCGGTCCATGCTCTCGCCCTGCAGCAGGCCCATGGTGCCGGCGTAGCTGTAGGGCAGGATGGCCTCGGGGTTGCGCGCGGCAATTTCCTTGAAGCGGGCGGCGATGTCGGCCAGCGCTTCGGCCCAGCTCACGCGGACGAACTGGCCGCCGCCGCCGTTGTTCCCTTTCGGCCCGCTGCGCTTCATCGGGTGCAGCACGCGCTCGGCGTGGTAGCTGCGCTCGGTGTAGCGCGAGACCTTGGTGCACAGCGCACCATGCGTCGGCGGGTGGTTGGGGTCGCCCTGCACACGAACAGCACGCCCGTCTTCAACGGTCACGCGGATGGCACAGGTGTCTGGGCAGTCGTGCGGGCAGGCCGCTCGGACGATGGTATTGATCATCATTTGGGCAACTATTGCACAGGAGTGCGTCATGCTTTCGTAGCAAAACGGTCGCGAGAAAAGCTTAGGGTTTACACTCGTTTTCTACGTTACGCGACGCTCAAATCGCGCTTGCTAAACCTGACGCCCCCTCATGAAACGACGCATTCTGCTCCAGCACATGGCCGCCACAAGCGCCGCCCTGGCACTGCCATCGATCGCTCAAACCGGCCGCATCGTGCTGGGTCAGTCGGCTGCCTTCAGCGGGCCGGCAGCGCAGCTGGGCATCCAGATGAACCGCGGCGCCAAGGTCTACTTCGACGCACTGAATGCAGCAGGTGGCGTCAACGGTCAGACCATCGAGCTGCGCACGCTGGACGACGGCTACGAGCCCGACCGCTGCAAGGCCAACACCGACCGCTTCATCAAGGACAACGTGTTCGCACTGTTCGGCTACGTGGGCACGCCCACTTGCCTGGCGGCCCTGCCCCAGGTGAACGACAGCCGCGCCGTGTTCTTCGGCCCCTTCACCGGCGCCGAATCGCTGCGCGACCCGTTCAGCAAGAACATCTTTCACCTTCGCGCGTCGTACTTCGACGAGACGGCGCTGATCGTCAAGCAGCTCACCTCGCTGAACCTCAACAAGATCGCGGTCTTCTATCAGAACGACGCCTACGGCAAGGCCGGCCTGGAAGGCGTCACGCGCGCGCTCAAGCCGCTGAACCTCGCACCCGTGGCCACCGGCACGGTGGAGCGCAACACCGTTGCCGTGTCCCAGGCGGTCAAGGACATCGTGGCCGCCCGCCCCGACGCCGTGGTGCAGATCGGCGCCTACAAGTCATGCGCGGCCTTCATCCGCGAAGCGCGCAAGGCCGGCTACGGCGGCACGTTCTACAACGTGTCGTTCGTCGGCACGCAGGCGTTGGCCGATGAGCTGGGCAAGGAAGGCCGCGGCATCATGATCAGCCAGGTGATGCCTTTCCCTTTCTCGACCACGACCGCCATCTCGCGCGAGTACCTGGACGCCGTGGCCAAGGCCGGCGGCGACGCCTCGGCCAACTACTCGAGCATGGAAGGCTATCTGGCCGCCAAGGTGTTCAGCGAAGGCCTCAAGCGCGCCGGAAAAAACGCGACGCGCGACAGCTTCATCACCGCGATGGAGTCGATCAACAGCACCAACTTCGGCGGCTTCAACGTGAACTTCGGCGCGAAGGATCACGTGGCATCGAAGTTCGTCGAGATCTCGATGCTGACCGAAGAAGGCAAGGTCCGCCGCTAACGAATAGTCCGTGAAGGCGCCAGACGCCTTCCTTGAAGGAACACCAGTCAACCCCCGGCACAGTCCGTCCAGGGGCTCGCTGGTTGTTCCAGTTTTCAGTCACCGTTTTCAGCCCCTTGGGAGTTTTCATGAATCGACGCCATCTTTTGCGCCTCGGCGCGGCAGCGCCGGCCTGCCTGGCTTTTCCCAAGCTGGTGACGGCTGCCTCCGGCAAGATCCTGCTCGGCCAGTCGGCCGCGTTTTCGGGCCCGGCCAGCGCGCTGGGTGAGCGCTTCAAGGAAGGCGCGCTGCTCGCATTCGACCGCGTCAACGCGCGCGGCGGCATCAACGGCCGCACCATCGAGCTGCGCAGCATGGATGACGGCTACGAGCCCGAGCGCTGCGCCGAGAACACCCAGAAGCTGCTGCGCGAAGACGTGTTCGCGCTGTTCGGCTACGTTGGCACGCCGACCAGCCTGGCCGCCCTGCCCCTGGCCACCACGGCACGCGTGCCCTTCTTTGCGCCCTTCAGCGGCGCCGAAGCGCTGCGCGCGCCATTCAACCGCCATGCCTTCCACGTGCGCGCCTCGTACTTCGACGAGACGGCCGAGATCGTCAAACAGATCACCTCGATCGGCATGAAGCGCATTGGCGTTTTCTACCAGAACGACAGCTACGGCAAGACCGGGCTCGACGGCGTGACCGCCGCGCTGAAGTCGCACAACCTGACGCCCACCGGCCAGGGCACGGTCGAGCGCAACACCGTGAACGTGGACGCCGCGGTGCAGGCCATCCTGGCCCAGAAGCCTGACGCCATCGTGCAGATCAGCGCCTACAAGTCCTGCGCGGCCTTCATCCGTGCGGCGCGCACGGCGGGCTTCAGCGGCGGCTTCTACAACGTCTCTTTCGTCGGCACGCAGGCCCTCGCGGCCGAGTTGGGCCACGACGCCCGGGGTGTGGTGATCAGCCAGGTGATGCCACTGCCCTTCAGCGCTACGGTGCCGGTGTCGTCTGACTACCTGTCGGCGGGCAAGGCGCTGGGCGACAAGTTCGAACCCAACTATGGCGGCATCGAGGGCTTCGTGGCGGCGCGCACGCTGATCGAAGGCCTGCGCCAGTCCGGCAACAACCCGACGCCCGAGTCCCTGATCACCGGGCTGGAGAACATGCGCGAGCTGAACCTGGGTGGCTTCTACGTCGACTTCACGCCGCAGTCGCATGCCGGGTCGAAGTACGTCGAAATGACGATTCTTACGGCCGAAGGCAAGGTAAGGCACTGAGCGGCAGCGCGGAGCCCACTGGACCGTCCAATCCGGGCCCTCGCGTCGGACTCTTCCCGGCCTGGCCTCCGGGCGATGGATCTCTCTGTAAACTGAAACGCTTCTGCCCGAGCCGCCGCCACGAGCGAGTGGCTCTTCGCCCCAGGAGCCTCCATGCAGCTGATCGAATCCATCCTGGCCGATGTGGCCGCTGTCACCGCCATCCGACGTGACATCCACGCCCACCCGGAGCTGTGCTTTGAAGAGAAGCGCACTTCCGACGTGATCGCCAAGGCGCTCACCGACTGGGGCATTCCGATCCACCGCGGCCTGGCCACCACCGGCGTGATCGGCATCGTGAAGGGCACCGCCGGCAACAGTGCTCGCGCCGTCGGCCTGCGCGCCGACATCGACGCCCTGCCGATCACCGAGCACAACACCTTTGCGCACGCCAGCCAGCACGCCGGCCGCATGCATGCCTGCGGGCACGATGGCCACACCGCGATGCTGCTGGCCGCCGCCAAGCACTTCTCGAACGCGAAGAACCGCAACTTCGATGGCACCGTGTACCTGATCTTCCAGCCGGCCGAAGAAGGCGGCGGCGGTGCGCGCGAGATGATCAAGGAAGGCATCTTCGATCTCTTCCCGATGGAAGCCGTGTTCGGCGCACACAACTGGCCCGGCATGCAGGTCGGCCAGTTTGCGCTGAAGAACGGGCCCTGCTTCGCGTCGAGCAACGAGTTCAAGATCGTCATCCGCGGCAAGGGCTCGCACGCGGCCATGCCGCACTTGGGCATCGACCCGGTGCCGGTGGCCTGCCAGATGGTGCAGGGTTTCCAGACCATCGTCTCGCGCAACAAGCGACCCATCGACCCGGGCGTGATCTCGGTGACGATGATCCACACCGGCGAAGCCACCAACGTGGTGCCCGACACCTGCGAGATCCAGGGCACCGTGCGCACCTTCACGCTCGAGCTGCTCGACCTGATCGAGACCCGTATGAAGGAGATGGCCGAGCACACCTGCGCCGCCTTCGGTGCCGAATGCGAGTTCGAGTTCGTCCGCAACTACCCGCCCACCATCAACCACCCGGCCGAAACCGAGTTCGTGCGCGGCGTGATGACCGATGTGGTCGGCGCCGACAACGTGCAGGAGTTCGAGCCCACGATGGGCGCCGAAGATTTCAGCTACTTCCTGCTCGAGAAACCCGGCTGCTACTTCCTCATCGGCAACGGCGACGGCAGCCACCGCATCGGCGGCCATGGCATGGGTCCTTGCATGCTGCACAACCCGAGCTACGACTTCAACGACGACCTCATTCCGCTCGGCGCCACGCTGTGGGCGCGGCTCGCGGAGAAGTGGTTGGCCGAGCCCCGTCGCTGACACGCCGCGTATGGGCGACGACATCGCCGCCTGCTTCGCGCAGACTTACGCGACGGCGCGAGCCAAGTTCCTGGCCGCGGCCGAATCGGCACACCTCGACGTTCAAAGCCATGTGCACCCCTTGCGTGGGCGCGACGGCGAGCCGCTCGCGATGGATGTGGTGCGCGACGGCCCGGCCGACGCCCAGCGTGTGCTTTTCATCAGCAGCGCCTGCCATGGCGTCGAAGGCTTCTGCGGCTCCGGCATCCAGGTCGCGCTGCTGCACGACGCAAGCTGGCGTGCCCAGGCGCGCGAGGCCGGCGTGGCGGTCGTCTACGTCCACGCACTCAACCCCTACGGCTTCTCGTGGTGGCGCCGCACGACGCACGAGAACATCGACCTGAACCGCAACTTCCAGGACTTCCAGCAGCCGCTGCCGGCCAACCCCGGCTACGAGGAGATCGCGCAGCTGCTGGTGCCGCCGACCTGGCCGCCGCGCTGGCGCGATCAGTTCGCGCTCTTTTCCTTCGTGTTGCGCCGCGGCGTGCGGGCGATGCAGACCGCAGTGTCGGCTGGCCAGTACGAGCACCCGCAAGGCCTCTTCTTCGGCGGCCGCAGCCCGAGCTGGAGCCATGTGACGCTGCGCCAGGTGCTTCGCGAGCACGGCTCGCGTGCCGGGCGTGTGGCCTGGATCGACCTGCACACCGGCCTCGGCCCGAGCGGCGTCGGCGAGCGCATCTACGCCGGCCGCAAGGACGAAGCCGCCGTGGCACGCGCCCGCGCCTGGTGGGGCGACAAGATCACCTCCATCTACGATGGCAGCTCGAGCTCGGCGCCACTCACCGGCCTGATGTGGAACGCCGTCTATGACGAGTGCCCGCAGGCCGAGTACACCGGCATCGCATTGGAATACGGCACGCTGCCGCTCCTGCAGACCTTGCGGGCACTGCGTGCCGACCAGTGGCTGGAGAACCACCCCGAGCAACTGAGCACCCGCGGTGCGCAGATCAAGCATCAGATGCGCGACGCGTTCTACACCGACACCGACGTGTGGAAGCACAGCGTCGTGCGCCAGGCGGCCGAGGCGGTGCGGCAAGCGGTCGCCGGATTGAGCGGAGAAACCGTCCGGAACTGATCGTTTCTCGTCGTGTATTGTCGCGACGGAGTTGCTCGTTGTGCCTATCGTTCAGGCCATCGATCACCCCCCGGAGAAACACATGCTCGAACTGCGACCCGCTTGCGAGAACTGCCAGCGGCTGCTTCCACCCCAGGCCACCGACGCCATGATCTGCAGCTTCGAGTGCACGTTCTGCACCGACTGCGTGAACGGCGTTCTCGGCAACGTCTGCCCCAACTGCGCGGGCGGATTTGCGCCGCGCCCGATTCGTCCGGTGCATGACTGGAAGGGCGGCAACTACCTGGGCCAGTACGCGGCCAGCACGAAGGTCAAACACCGCCCGGTCGACCCGACCGCGCACGCGGCATTTGCCGCATCCATCCGCCACATCGCACCCCAGGAACGTTAAAACATGAACACCACTGCCTTGATCCTCATCGACGTCCAGCAATCGTTTCGCCACAGCCCGTACTGGAGCGATCGCGAAACGCCCGCCTTCCTGTCGCGCACCAACGCGCTGATCGACGGATGCATCAACCGCGGCGTGCCCATCGTGCGCATCTTCCATGTGGACGGCGACCAGGCCTTCTCGCTCGCCTCGGGCCACGTGCGGCCGCTCGACGGGCTGGCACCGTTCGAGGCTGCAGCCGAGTTCCACAAGACCCGCCACAGCGCGCTGGTGGGCACCGGGCTGATGGTGTGGCTGCACAAGCAGCGCATCAGCCGCCTGATCGTGGCCGGCATCCGCACCGAGCAATGCTGCGAGACGACCACGCGTCACGCCAGCGACGAAGGCTTCGAGGTCGACTTCGTACCCGAGGCCACGCTGACCTTCGACATGAAGCACCTCGACGGCTCGCTGCTGGCCAGCAGCGACATCGTGGCGCGCACCACCGCGGTCCTGACCGGCCGCTTCGCCACCATCTGCAGCGTGGAGCAGGCGCTTGAGCGTTCACAGCAAAGATAAGGGCACAGACGCGGCGACTGGCGACGAGGCGATCGACGTCCTCTTCGTCGTGCCGCCGCGCACGCTGCTTCTCGACGTGGCCGGGCCAGCCGAGGCGTTCCGGTTGGCCAACCAGCAGCTCGTTCGCACCGGCGCACAAGCGCGCTTTCATCTTCGCTACTGCGGGCCGCAAGCACACACAGAAAGCTCGGTAGGTCTGCAAGTGGCCGGGCTCGAACCACTGCCTTCCACACTCGATCGAACGACGTGGCTGATGCTGGTCGGCCAGGCGAGCGAAGCGATGAAGCAGCCCGACACGACGTCGCAAGACACCGTGGCCTGGCTGCAGCGCGACATGCGGCCGCTGCTGCAGGCCGGCACACCGCACCGCCTGGTGACGGTGTGCGCCGGCACGCTGATGGCCGCGCGTGCCGACCTCATCGGATCACAGCACTGCACCACGCACCACGAGTACCTCGACACCCTGCGTGGCCTCGCGCCGCAGGCGCAGGTGGTGGACAACCGGGTGTTCGTGATCGACGGGGCGATGGCATCGAGCGCCGGCGTCACCGCCGGCATCGACCTGGCGCTGCACCTCCTTGCGCAAACCTGCGGCGATGCGGTGGCCGCGGCCACCGCGAAGACGATGGTGGTCTACCTGCGCCGCACGCCGAACGACCCCGAGCTGTCGCCGATGCTCGCCCACCGCCACCACCTGCACCCTGCCCTGCACCGCGCGCAGGACGCAGTGTGCGAGCGGCCCGACGCCGGCTGGACGCTGGACAGCCTGGCCGCCGCGGCGCACGTGACCAGCCGGCACCTGCTGCGGCTGTTCGCCGACCATGCCGAGGTGTCGCCGATGACGTATGTGGAGAAGATTCGCCTGGAGCGGGCGCGCCAGGCACTGACGCGCGGGGCCAGCGTCACGCTGGCGGCAGAAGCGGCCGGTTTCGCGTCGGACCTGCAACTGCGCCGCGCCTGGGGCCGCCACCTGAGCGGCACGCCCCGCAGTGCGCGGGGCGGGTCGGCGGCCTAGCGCAACGCTGCGTCGCCGGCGTCGCCTCAGGCGCTGAGACGGGCTTCGCGCCCCGCTTCGTCAGACCAGTTGGCCCGCATCAGGTTGGCGTTGGCGGCCAGCTGGTCGCGCACGCGCACGATGCTTTGCGGCTCGCTCAGCAAGCGCATGCGGTCCGAAGCGCTCAGGCGCTCGGTGTCCTGGTCGACCAGCAGGCCGCGCACCAGCAAGCGACGCGCCTTGCCGCGGCTGCCCCAGCTCGTGTTGCGCGGGCCCATGGCGGAGCGCACGACGTCGAACAGCCACGGGTCGGTAAACGTGTCGCGCCACTGCAGCGTGGGCGCAGAGCGGCGCGCATGTGCCCAGGCGCGACGCAGCACGCTGGGCGCACTGTGCTCTTCGGGCGTCATCAGCAGGCGGCCGGCGAGCAGTCGCTGGCCGAGGTTGGAGCGGCTCGTCAGCACCGTGAGCGGCACGGCCAAGAGCAGCGGCAGGCCCATCGGCATCAGCCACAGCGTGGCCTGCGGTTGCAGCCACAGCACCAGCATCACGATGCAGGCGACAACGGCGCTGACGGAACCGAAGCGACGCAGCGCATCGGCCCAGCCGATGTCGTTGGCTTCGCGCGGAGGCGACTTCCAGTCGAGCTTGAGGCCGGTGAGTGCCACCACGACGAACAGCGTGTGCGCCATCATGCGCACGGGTGCTTGCAGCACCGACAGGCCGCCTTCGAGCAGCGCCCCGCGAACCAGCGCCGAGGTGCCGCCGTAGCGGCGTTGCTGGTGCGTCATCACGATGGCCAGCACGCCCATCACACGCGGCATGGCAAGCATCGTTGCCGTGGCCAACCACAGGCCCGCCACTTCGAGCGGGACCGCCTGGTGGGTGTCGAACAAGGTGCGGTCACCGAACATCCACATGCCGGCGCCGAGCAGCACGAAGGCCAGCCACAGCGGTGCCGAGAGATAGGCCAGCGCGCCGGTCAGCAGCATGGCGCGGTGCACGCCGTGCAGGCCGGGCTCGGCGATCAAGCGGGCGTTCTGCAGGTTGCCCTGGCACCAGCGGCGATCACGTTGCAGTTCTTCGAGCAAGTTGGGTGGCTGCTGTTCGTAGCTGCCGTGCAGGTCGTGCACCAGCCACACGTGGTAGCCGGCGCGGCGCATCAGCGCAGCTTCGACGAAGTCGTGCGAGAGGATTTCGCCGGCGAGGCCGCCGTGGCCCGGCAGCGGCGCGAGCGCGCAGTGCTTCATGAAAGGCTCGACGCGGATGATCGCGTTGTGGCCCCAGTAGTGCGACTCGCCGAGTTGCCAGTACTGCATGCCGGCGGTGAACAAGCGCCCGTGCACACGGCCGGCGAATTGTTGCGAGCGGGCATGCACGGTGTCGAGGCCACAGGCCTGCGGCGCGGTCTGCATGATGCCGGCGTCGGGGTTGGCTTCCATCAAGCGCACCAGCTTCACCAGTGCATCGCCGCTCATCACGCTG
>Ga0307515_10007858_pt1 | contig 20964 bp, 9 predicted proteins | sample 17_EM_MG_FD_194513 | JGI IMG/M metagenome (GOLD analysis project Ga0307515, IMG submission 194513) | Populus trichocarpa ectomycorrhiza microbial communities from riparian zone in the Pacific Northwest, United States - 17_EM | ecosystem: Host-associated > Plants > Roots > Unclassified | place...
TTTAAACCCCAAATATACGTAATATAAGTAGCTTTACTAACTTGTCCGAATATAGAAAATATGTAAGTAATGTTCTAAAGAAGGAGCTAGGCCCTCTTTATATAGGGATTCCTGGCTTATATAAAGTATTCTTTAGGGAAGTAGAAGGTCTTAAAGAGATAAGCGCTATCGTTTTTAAGAAATATAAGGAAGAGGACAATCTACTATACGCTAAGGGCGGCTGGCATAACTAGCCTAAAAGCGTAGAGTAAGATAATATTCTAGAGTAGTTTAATAACCTAATTAGATTATTTTTAGGCCTTGCTAAGAAGTACGGGTCCGCCCTAAAGATATGACGAAAGCTTATTATATATACTAAGTAGCCCTTATAAGGGTTTATAGTAAAGTAAAAGCTAGATATCGGTTTTATAGATAATCTAATGGCTAGCGAAAGCTTTTAATGCTATTAGTCGCATATATTTATACTAGAAGAGCTAAAGAGTAATCTAAATACTAATATACCCTTATAGGTATGGCTTAATTTAGGGAAATATATAAGAGAAGTCTTCGCCGCTTAGGACACTTGTCACTTTATCCTAAGCTTTACCCTCTATAGATCTATTATGCGGCTATAGGAGTATAACTAAGTAGGAGGCATCGTATCTTTACTATTTAATATTAATAAAGATGGACTATAATTTACCTTAGCAATGTTAGGATTTCTCTAAATAAATAAAGAGCAGCTTAGGTTCGATCCTACTATTCTAATATTAGATAGCAAATGGTATATTAAAATTGTATACAACGGCTAGACTAAGCGTCTTATCCTTAACAACATTATTAAGCGGGCACGCTGTGTTGTGGGTTAGGTGATAACTTGCTAGAAAGGACACTATAAAGGGGATACCTCTAAGAAACCCCTTATTATTAAAGACTTATAGCAGTACCTAAAGCGCAAGGAAGAAGGTAAACTGCTACGTAAGATATTAGAGAAGGGAGTGGTTAATATAGCCAGGTACTATTACCATAAAACTATTTATATAGGTAGATAAGATAATAATATCTTTAATATCTGCAAGGGGCTAGATATTATAAAAGTGATAAACTATAAGCTAGAAGGCTTAATAATGCCTTTAAAACTAGCTAGAATATAAGGAAGTATAAAAAAAGACTAAAGTTTTAGTAAAAAGAGGTCCTCTAGCTATAGCGCCCTATTACCGCCCGGTAAGCGCCTATATTTAACCTCTTTAACTAAGCGCTCTATTATATAGAATCGCGTATACTAATATGTTATTACTAGTAACTATAAAAAGCCTCTTTATAAGGTAAGCTCTTGGGCTATAATGCTTACTATACTAAAGGGTTGTATTAAAGGATACAAGTCTTTATATATGCGGGCCGGCGTTATCTAATATAACGTTTTAATAGGAAACCTAATAATAAATAAGGAAGATAATAATCCTTCTTAACCAGCATTCTTAATTAACTTTAATCTTATAATTAAAGAGTAGTAAAAAGGGCCTTTAGGAGCGCGAGGTAAGACTAGTATAAGAGCGTTTATGGCGATTGGAGTGCTCCTAGGCGAGATATATTCCTTTAGGTATAATCTAAAGTCGTTCTTCTAGGTACTTTTTTAGAAATATATTTATTATAAAGGTCTAAATAAGGAGCGTAAGCCTATCTTAAGGTTTAAGAAGTAGAATTATATAGACACTAAAGAGCTAGTAAAGTTAAAAAAGGGGTATATAGCCTATAAAGGGGATTTTATTAAAACAGCGGAGGAGTACTTTATATTATACTACTAGTTATTAAAACCTTGGGTTAATAGACTTTAGAAAGTAGTATTTCTAAATAGTAGAAGGCAGGAAAAGGATAATCTAGAGCTATATTTTAGGATAAAGATAATACTCTAGTAAGTATAGAAGGATTTAAAGGTGCTAGTAGAGTAAATAAAATAATATTTTATTGCGTTAAAGGTTTGTAGAGATTTAGGCGGCTAAGGCTAGGTAGTAGCCTTAGTTAAAATGTATATAAAATAGCGTAGGGTGGGCTAAATAAACCTGGGAAAGCGGATAACCTAATCTTCCGCCAGATTATTAGGTCCCTATACCCTACTATCCTATATAGGCTTTATATTTCCATAAAACATACAATCTACTCCTTAGCCTATTAGAAGCCGCCTTTTGCCGCCTAAATAGGGGCCGTAGGAGAATTAATTCCTTCCTTTAACTAATCCCCTACTTAAATAAGTCCCCTATAGGAGCCAATGCCTATATATTTTGCCGCCCTATAGAAACTAGTCCCCTAATTTAATAAATCCCCTATAGGATCTAGTCCCCTACTCTAATAAATTCCCTACGCTGATAAATCCCCTACTCTAATAAATCTCCCACCCTAACAAATCCCTTACTCTAATAAATCCCCTCTAGGCGCTAACGCCTATGTATTCTACCGCCCTATAGAAATTAATCCCCTGCGGCTTATATTCCTATATAGCTTTTACTCCCTTATAGAAACTATTAGCTATCTCTTCCACTCCCTACGGAAATAAATCCCCTATAAATTCCGTTCCTGTATATAGTAACCATATCTTCTACTGCCCTATAAGAACTATACCCTATAGCTTCTATTCCCGTACAGCTTTTACTCCTCTATAAGAATTAATAGCGATAACTTTTACTCCCTTACGGAAACTAATCTCTTATAGCTTTTAGTTCTTTACGGGAATTAATACCGCTGTCCTCTGTCCCTTTATAGCTTTTAGTTCCTTATAGAAACTAATACCTATATCTTCTACTTCTCTACGGGAACTAATGCCCTATAGCTCCCGTTCTCCCGTTTTTAAATTTACCCGTATTATAGCCTATTATATAGGCCTTGTTGTTATAGGAGTAAGGAAGTATATAGGCTTATATCCCGTATGGGAATAGGAGCTATTTACGTACTAGCTACCCGTAATTAAGGTTTTAGGAGGGTAGTAGGTACTTTAAGTTATCTAGTTATATTCGTTAGAACCCGAGCCTATAATTAGGGATTTAATATATAACTACCCGACTATATCTATATCTAAAATTGCAGCCGCCTAGAAGTCTTAAAAAGTGGGAAATACTTAGTAGTAAGTGTTTAAATTGCCAACTTGGCCTAGACCCTTATAGTTATAGTTAAACTTATTACCTAGGTGCAGAACTATTTCTAAATACCAATAGAATAACGATTTTTTTTTCCTTGTGCGCTAAGGTAAGGGCTACTCCTATAGCATTTTTAATCTGCGAAATATAAATAATTTAGTATAAAAATTCTTTGCTAGGACTTTAGTATTCCTACCTATTGGCCGTTAAGCTCCTATTATGCTAATTCCTTAAGCTCTTTATAACTGAATCTTGCCCTACTAGTAACTGCCTTCGTTAGGAAACTGGCCTAAAGGCCCCATCTCGTATTAGTGCCTAAGGGAGGGTATTTTATGGCTATACGTATTCTGCTTCGCATTGCGTTATTAAAGTCTTTTATATAATTAGTAGTGAGGATTATAATTCCTTTATAGTATTTAAGTTTCCGCAGAAAAATTAAAGTTAGGTTATTGCTTATATAATCTAATAATTGTTGCTTTATAAATACGTTAGCTTTATCTAATAAAAGTATAGTATTCTAACAGCTAGCTAGCCAGAAAGCGTAAGAAAGCTAAATTTTAACCTCCTTTATGTTAGTGGCTAGGTCCCTACTAAATAACTAGAAGAGTTAGGTAAATAGTAGTAGTTTAAATAAATAGGGCATACCGTGTAAAGCGGCTTTTATAGCTCTTCTAAAAGTTCTTTTATAGTTAAGGTCTTTCTAACTTTAGGAGGATTACTAATACTCTATATTAGTTTTTTCTAAGTATAAAGCAGAACGGAGCTTATACTATAGTAGTATAATTAAATTATATCCTTTGCCTAGTATAAAATTATTAAACTAAGCCCTATTTGCGTAAAAAGCTATAAGAGCCTAAATAAGCTTCTTCTAGTCCTTTGGGATGGCAAGGTTTTAAAAGGAGAGGGTATTCCACTTAATATTGCTAATATTGTTAACAGTAAACTCCACTACGGAATATTAAATTAGCTTTATAGTTTTTTAGCTTATAAATCTAGGAACTTATACTAAAGCTTATTATTAAGACTAAACCCTAATATAGTTGGGCTGCAAATAAGTAAGTCCTTATATTTTAACTCGGTAGGCTCCTTACTATTACTTTTAACTTTATTAAGTTTTTTTTTAGCTAGTTTGTTAAAATAAATCGTCCAAATATTGTTGGTTTAGTATTTTCGCTGCTTATCAATGCTAGGTTTAGCGTAGTTTGGATTATTCTTTTAGAAAAGTACTGGGTTGACTATAATCTGACTATTAACGGATAATCTGGAGGGCTTTCTTTTCTCCATATAAAAGGCTTTACCTTTATACTATTAGTGGTACGTCCCTATTAATAAAATGAATTTATAACCGCTATTAGTAAGTTCTTGCTTTTCCTCCTCTATATTAGGGTGATATTTAAGGGGAAAACATATAAGGCTATGTATTGGCTTTAATCCCTAGAACTTTTAAATAGCAGCTATAGTTACAGCCTTATTAAATTTTTTGCTATTAAAATCTAGATACTAACCTTAAATATGGAAATATTATCTCCTTTATCGTCCTCTTTTACCTCGCCTAAGTTAAATCTCGTATATCTATATTTCTTGGTACTATAGCATTTCCTATATACTAATTTATTTAACTTAAAAAGAGTCTAGAGTAGATTAAATGTAATTTCTTTGCTATCCTGTAGTAATTTAAGGTGCTGTTTTATTAAGGTATATATATCCTTAATATAGTTTATTAAGAGGTTAAAGTGGGTACTATTTTTTAGGGCTCCCTTATAAGCTTCTAGCTTGGGAAGGAAGTGGTATAATATATTCCGCTTTACCTGGTCTTAAGTTAGTAGCTAATTTGGGGCCTAATAGATAGGGTTTTATACTATAGGTTTGTCTTTCTTAAAGAAAGTTTTATCTATACCTTATAGAACGGACCTAAGTATATCCCGCAGGCCTTTAGACTTAACGTTAATAAGGTATATTATGCGTTTAGTCTTCTTATCTATTATTTTACTGTTAGTAATATAAATCTAGTAGCTATTTTCGTGCCCACTAATGTATATACGAACAATAAATATATATACGTTATATGCGTCCACCTTAGAAGGTACTATAGAGGATTTAACTATCTTATACTTTAAGGTTGTATTATCCTAGCTATATATAGTAAATTAGCTAGGGTTATACTTTTAGTTTAGTAGGGATAACGTAGTTTATAAGCGAGCTGCGAATACAAGCAAGCTGCGCACCTTAAAACCTCACCAAAAATTGGAAAAATCGCACCATAATATCTCAATAACCACTTAATAATAAATTCTAATAATTTAGATTTGGGCTTTTATATATACTTTAAAGCTTTTATTAAAGTTATATAGTATATAGTTTAATAGTTTTTAAGATATTAAAATTTGGGGGCTAAAATAAGGCTAAATTACTATATTTTATTATATCCTAAAAACCACTAAACTATATACTATATAACTTTAACAGAAGCTATAAAGTATATATAAAAGCCCAAATCTAAATTATTAGAATTTATTATTAAGTGGTTGTCGAGATATTATAGTGCGATTTTTCTAATTTTTGGTGAGGTTTTGAGGTGCGCAGCTCGCTTGTATTCGCAGCTCGCTTGTAAACTACGTTAAGCTACAGGAGCTTCCTTTCGGTACTCCTCATCGTTGCCATTTCCTGTGCAGAAAGGCATTATTCTTATCATCAGCAACCTGAAGTTCAATAATTCAGCCATGTCAACTCAAACTGTTAACGGAAATCCAGCCTCTTCCAAAGACAAGGCTGGTGGAACAAATACGATCACCGTTCCAGAGACCTTCAAGATCCAACCAGTCGACGGCCTCACATCTCGAGCCCCCAGTGCTCCCAATGCCGCACCCGATCCAGTTTTCGCAGAGCTTGGCGTTCTTCAAAAGCTCGTCGGAAACTTCAAAGGAATTGGGCTGAACATGATCTTTCGTCCAGCCTTCGAAGACAAGAGCATGCGCGACAACGTACTGGAATACAACGTGACCTCTGAAACCATGGCCTTTTTGAATCAACTTGGAGATGTGCCAAATCGCGGTCTTGGTAACCAAGCAGACATCATCCTGAGAGTCGTTCCGTACACTCAAATGGTGAGCGATTTGCTCGATAAGAATACCGGCAAAGCCAACAGACCGGATCCCGTGTCCATTCATTTTGAGCAAGGCCTGTTCATCCAAACTCCGCCAACGGAGAAGAGGCCCGTCGTGAAAGCAGGGACGATCTCGCGGTTGGCTTCTGTGCCGCACGGTACAACAATAAATTGTCAAGGCCTTGCGCCTGACCTCTCTAAATCGGTCGCTGGTGCACCCAAATTTCAGCCGGCGTCCATTATACCGTTCACAAGTGGAAAACCCAACGACGCCAAGGATTCCTTCCCGCAGATGAAGTTCAATACAACGAACGACCTCCGCATACCTCCCGAGGTGAAGGCCGACGGTGCGCTCACCGCAGCGGTGATGCAGAACCCAAACCTATTTCTGGAAAAGATAAACAATGATAGTAAGCTCAAGCGTATCAAAGACCACATCTTCTTCACAGTTTCCTCGGATGCTAGCTCTCTCAAAACCGCCATTGGTGACAATATCAACGTTCCAGGCGGCGGCACCTCAAACATCGCCTTCCTGTCAGGCAACACGGGCAAGGACGGCAACGCCAATGCAGTGAGCGTGGTATGCGACTATTGGATCTCAACCGTCGAGTACGATGTTCAGCTCCCCACTGGCGACTTCTCTGGCGCCAACCAGAAGCTCGTCACTATCGAGTCTGAAGCGGCCAAGGCTGAAGCCAAGGAAGGCAGAAAGGTGATCTCGCCTACTTTCGTCGTGCATCTGATGCAGAAGATTCCCAATAACACTATTGCCAAGCTTTCCGCGACGCAGATCCAGTATTCGCAGAAAGTGCTGTTGGATTTCAATGGGCTTAGCTGGCCGCATATCTCCGTGGCTACGTTGTTGCCGTCGGACCCGGTGCACATCAGGGCAGCTCAAGTGGTCATCCAATAAATCACGAGCCGTTCTGGTTGTTTGATAGTTCTGGGTTTTTATTAGCTTCGTCTAAAAACTCCGCAGATAGAGTAATCAATTTATAGTTCCATTGTGCTGCACGGCAGCCCTTGAGGCTACTGACGACTGCTCGGCATTCCTCGAGATTCAATAACTCAGATACAAGCCAATTATGGGTTTAGATGGCAACAGAAGCTTGATGGTGGTGCTGTGAAGCATGAGCCCTGTATCGGCGCAAAAGAAGGCCCTCCGCAGATCAGCCGCGACGACGACAACACAACGAAATTTGCAGGTAGCTCCCTCTTAGAGGAAGAAATCGAGATGCCCGCGTCAGCGAAGGTCTCGATGGCTGGCTCGAGGAGCAGGATATCCATCAAACAGAAGCGGGCAACAGTCACAATGGCAGCGAAGGAGTCGCGCTCACAAGGCAAAACGCTGACTGAACTGTTGGGAGTGATTATCGAACAGCTGAAACAGCAGGAGGAGCGAATGGCAGAGCAAAGACAGGAGTTCCAGAAGACACAGGAAAGGATGGAAAGGCAGCATGAAGAATTATAGACAGAGAACCATCTACTCGCGGAAACATTTGGAATCAAGGCCCGGTGGTCGGCGGCAGAAGAGCTGAACACGCAGGTGATGGAGATTCGCAAGAAGAGACTCGGGGCCGACCCTCCACGCTGACGAGCATGAACAATCTCGCATTCACATGGAAAGGACAAGGCCGTGATGAAGAGGCCATCAGGCTCATGGAAGAGTGTCTCTTCACGCACGCGTGTGTTTGGGGCTCGTCATTATCTGACAATTGGTTCGGCCGGGGCATTAACTGGGTGGGGAGTAGAGAAATTGGGCATTGATAGAGGTATATCATAGCAGCAATAAGACCAGCCATAGTACGAAGCTTGACATTAATGCATGGACGAAATCCAAGCCTGATGTGGCTTGAGTGCACCGCGTGTGAATCGCTTATACGGGCGTGACTCGAGGGACCGTTCAGGGTACTGAAAATTCAGGCAATGAACAGCGACCATCTGTATTGAGATCTGAGCTATGCTGCTTTCGGATTTTTGATACAATCTGCCAAAATTGGAAGAAATCTATGAAGACTTCGAGTCGCGACAACTCCACATCTATCATGAGAATTGGCTTGTTTCTCTCGGGATATGACGGCCATGCATTTGACTACAACGTGTAGTCTTTTTAGCAGGATGCATCGATAGAATAGTGGTCACGAGGAGTTGGAAGCGGAGCTGTCGTAATGTACTTTAAATAGATAGCGGTATTGCACGGTAAAGAGAAGCTATTAAGGGATTATAATAAGGCCAATAGATAGTATATAATTCGAAATTACTATCCCGAGAATATATATTGTTCCAGCTCATTGTTAGGTTTATTGTATTGAAAAGCACTAAAAGGTTTTCGCCACGCAGGGTTTTTCGCCACGCAGTGAGGGACGTTAGCATGTATACTCCTCGTCTGTATAGTTTACATGCTATAAAAAATGCTCCAACTCAATAATTAAGTTCTGACCCTCCACTGCGACTCCATCTGGCTCCCGAGTGCAACTCCGATTCCAGCTAGTTGCTGGCGAGACGTCTCCACGCTATGATCCTTTTTATCCTTTTTTATTATTACTTTAAGTAGCGCCCTTCTAAGCATATTCAAAAAGTAACATATTTTATAAAAAACGGAAAACTGGTATGCTAAATGCACTTTAAGCGTATAGGATATGCTAGAATAATTGTAATATAAATTAGAGGTGGTTTATTATTTAGGTCTCTCTTATTATTAGTTACATAAGGTAATATCACGTAGCTATGGTTTGTAGATAGTATAATAATTGTTATTCTTATCCCTTAAAATAAGGGAGGGCGAGGAGCTTAAGGCTCCTCGCCACGCTAGTGCCGCGGCGACACGTGACGGTAACTTGCCGCATGTAACGGCAACTTGCTATACATAACGGCAATATACCTTATATGGTAACCACTTGCCTTTATTCCCAATACTAGCAACTCTTCTTTTATAGTTACTATCTATATATAGATACCGCTTAACTAGCGGAACAAATATTAATCCTCCTTACTTACTATTACTATTACAATATAAGTCTTACTGTCTTAAAATTTGCCTCTTAGTATATAGTGCTTTCTTACTTATAAGTTATAGGTAGGTGTCTTATTAGTAGGGCCGCTAAGGCGCTAGCGGTAAGCAAGCTAATAGCGATTTTCTATCCTAGGGATGGAAAATCCTAATTAGCTAGGTTAAGTTAGGGTCTATAGAATATTATACTCCCCCTTTTAAAAAAAGTCTTAGCAAGAGAATCTAACTAATTAGATAACTTTAACCGCCGGTTAAAGTTCTTGGATATTTTAAGACCTTATATAACTAAGAAATTTCTAGGGATTCCCTTTTAACCTAACCTTTAACTTATATATATAGAGTATTTATATTAACAAACGTTTCTAGTGCCTTATTTAGGTTTACCTTTATTATTATATCTACTAGGTTATCTTAGCTATTAATCTATTAAATCTTAAAGAGTTCTTAACGCTTATAGGATTACTAAAGTGCTATAATATTAATTATAAGGCGCTTTTTCTTTATAGTACTAAGCTTAACTAAATACTTATAAAGGGAATATAAGTCGGTGTATATAATTATAGGGATAACGGGAAGTTTAAGTCGATCTATAATTATCTTTAGGGTAGTTCCTATTGCAATTGCCATATTAACTCCGCTAACTATTCTATATATCTCTAACGCTAAAACGCTTTAAGTAATACGCTTACTCTTAGTTAAGCTCTAATAGATAAGGTTGCCGTAGATTATAAAGTTATTCTCTTTAGTAGATTTGTTTATAATAATAATCTTATATTTTAACTAGGAGCTAAAATCTTTATTATTTATAAATAATCTATTAATAAATATAAAGAGCTTAGCGGTAGGAAAATTAATAAGCATATAGAGTAGTCCCCAATTAAGATAGTTTATTTACTAGGAAAGATATTTATTTAGGGCAAGAATATTATTCTTAGTTAGTTTCTAGTATTAGGCGGTAACAGAGAGATTAAATAAAGCCTTAGGTTAATAGATAGAAGTAATATAAGCTCCGTAAGCGCGTTACTTTATATATCCTTACTTTAGGGAATTAACATTAATAATGTTAATCTTCTTACCTTAACCCTTTTGGCGTAAAGTAATAGAATCCTTATTTAGGGAGAGGATATATCTATTAAAAAGTAATAGTGTTATTAAATTAAGCTTTTCCTTTAGCTTTACTATAAGATTTGCCTTTACTAACTTATCCTCTTTAAGAGTTAAGAATTAGTCGTCTCCTAAGATAATTATATTATTAGTTTATATATTAACAATTCTAAATAGGGTTCCCGTGGTTATAATAAGGAAGTAGGGATTAAATATAAAAGTAGTTATTAAAAGCTTCTCTTTATAGTGCTTGCTGTAGGTAGCCTACTAGTAAGTTTCTACCTCTGCGATTTTATATAATGGCTTAAGTATAACCATAATTATATCTTTAGGATACTAGTAGCGAATTTGCTCTAGAAGGTATACTAATATTAAGCGCTAAAGGTACGTCTCTAATTAGGTATAGGCTTAGGTAATATCTTATAAATAAACCGCTATTTTATTTTTTATTAAGGAGGGAGCTAGCGTAATAATAACTTACTAACTAGCTTGTTAAATTATAGGAGATTACATAAGAATTACCTCCTTACTATTATCGTTATAACCTTAAATAATAAGCCTTAATTTCTTAAATAGGGCGTTAATAGCTTTGCCCTTAATCTTGTTAACTATTTTTAACTTAAAGATACAAACTCCATCGAACTTAGTAGGGTTATACTTCTTAAATTTAAAGACTCCTCTTATAATAAGACCATCGATCTCCTACTTATCGGATACTTAAAAAGGAGCTCCTAAAGTTATAATACGACCTTCCTTTTAGAGCTATTTTGCGAGTTTAAAGTTAGCCTTCTCCTTAGCTATTATAAAGGCCATTAATAGCTTAACTCTATTCTTAATAGCGGTAACAAATTGCTCTTTAAAATTAATAAGATGTTGGCGATTTTATAATCCCTTTAGGCGACCTTTACTACGTTATAGTTACAGCGTATCTACTATAATTATATTAGGATTATAGTCGCCTTCTAGAGTATATTAATTGTAGTTCTCTTTTAGGGCGTTTTTTATAGTATCCTATAAAGGCTCAGAACTATTATTTTTATAGTAAGGCTTAATAATAGTTAAACGGAATTAAGTAGGTCCGTAAGGCATCTAAATAGTATAAGTTTAACTATTAATTATAATAAGTTAATATAGGCCTAACTACCCTCCCTTTTTACGCTATACGCGTACCTTAGACTAAAGTAGTAAATCGAGCGTAGTTAAGATATTTAGGCTATTTCTTATTCCTAGTGCGTTATTAACCTAGCGTATAGCGTAGAGACGTTATACCTTCTTTATTGCCTTATAAATAGCCTTAGCTTATTATATAATAGAGGGAGATAGTAGAGAATTATTAGTTATCTAAGGGTAGGCGCTAAAGACTAGTAATATAGGTATAAGTCTATCTAGGCCAGTGGAATTATTAATAGCTTTAACAGCTATTTATAAGGTAAGTTCTTTACTAGCGTCCTTTAGTTTTAAAGAGATAATCTTATATGCGCGGCGTAATAGCGTATAATATTATTCCACTTTTTTAATACTATTATATACCTTAACGGGGACTTCCTTAACCTTAATTACTATTACCTTTATCTATTATTAAAACTCTATAAATAAGAAGTTCTTTTCTATATTATAGACGATTTAATTAGGGGGTCCTAGGTAAATATTAATCTAGTATAATTATAGGGTATCCTATACGTTCCTAGCTAATATATCCTTTAAGAATTGTGCGGCTTAGAAGGAGGTTAAGAAGTTAATAACTTAGAGTACTAGCTTGCCGCTAAGATATATAACGTTGACGATAATATAAAAGTTAAAGTTATAGTTATCTTTAAGGGTAAACTTAAATCGGCTAGGGGACCTCTAGTTTATTTAGTAGTAGTAGCAGTATTTTATAAAATGCTTAATTACCTTAACCTTAACTTTATAGCCTACTTACTAAAGAACCCTAAGTAATTAGTAAACTAATAGGTAACTAAAACGACGGTATAGTTAGCATAACTCTAACTTAGTTAAATAGCCTTAAGCAATACTCTTTTCTAGTTATTAAAGGAGCAGTTAAGGGTAACCCTACTTATATACAATAGGCACCCGATTATCTCCCTACACGAGTATATTCTTAAGGTTATTAAGCTTAACGCCTAGTTTATTTATATCTTTAATGCAAAATAGAAACGGGGTATTTGTAGGAATAACGTAAAAAGTAATATACCCTAAGGGGGTTTAAACCCTAATTATGCCAAAAGAGATCGTAGTACCCTTACTAAAACAAATCGTGTATTAGCCTACCGTTAAATAGTTAATCTAAACAGAGCTATTAAGCTGCTAAAGGGCTTAAACTTAAGGTTCTTCTACTATAGATACTTCTACGGCTCTAGTATCCGGTATAATACTATAAAAGACGTTCGCTAAGTATCTATTATTAAAGGAAAACGCGGAGCTCTCCTTTAGCTCGTTAAAGATATTTAACTTTATAATAGAATAGAGCGTAGATTAGTTATTAAAAACAGCGACGGTTTATATACTATTTACCTTACCATACTTAGTAAAGTATTAGTTAGGTAAATAGTCCTCAATTTCCATATCTATAAAGAGCTGTTCGGTCTTATTAACCTTACCCTTAAAATCTTTTACGCCTTTATATTAAACTAGGAAGCTTTAAAAGTAGGCTATAGTAACCTTATAATTTCTAATATTTCTTATACTCTAATAGAACTTATTATATACCTCCTTTTACTTATTAAGGGAGTGTCTAGTTAACCAGCAATTTAGCTTCTTATAAATATAGCACTTCTTCTAGTAATTACTTTAAAGTAAACCTCTATAAGGACCTCTATAATTACCTTATAGTTAATATTAATTATACCCTCTTCCGTATTTCCTACCATAGCTACTATATATTTAATTAGTCTAGTTATAATCGTATTAGTTAAGAATACTTAGTTAGGTAGGGTTTTCGGTATAAAACTATTAAGATTCTTATATTTATATTATAGTACCTATAGCAAAGTATAGCTTAGTATATACTCCTTTAAATATATCTATAGGTTTATATAGCGCTAAGTTATACTTAGGAATGCTATAGCATACTAAGATAACCTAGTCCCTTAGGCTGTTCTTATTTTAGTAAGTTTTAGTAAGGCCATATTAGATTTTCTAAAGTTTATTAAAGAGTAGTTAAAGGCACTCTAAATAAGTCTTTATTAGGTTAGAAGCGATAACTCTTTAAAACGTAGTCTCCTACTATTTAGATATATAAAGCTAGCAATTCTTATTAGTCTTAAAGTGGGCTCTTATAAGCTAAAGCATTGCATTAAAGTTATAGTTTTTACCCGTAATATAGTCGTAATAGAATATTACCGTCCGTCCCTTTAATATAATAGAGAAAGCGTAATAGTACTAGTAGCGTTAAATTCTAACTTTATTATAACAGTTATAAAAGACCTATAGTTTTGCTCTAAGTATATTATACAGTTCTCCTCTAAACTTCTTCTCTTTATCCGAATATACCTTTATTAGATTTATAACTTCTTATAGTAAAGGCTTACTAGTTAGCTAGAGTAGAGGAGGTAGAGGCAGAGTAACTCTAAGTAGGAGAATACCTCTAGGTGGAAGAGCAGCTTTAGGTAGGGGGTTAGCGTTTTAGGGGTTTTAATACGAATTAAAGTTGCCTTTTAAAAAATATAGGTTGTTTTTAGGTTTCCGTAGTTAATATATAATCTTAGCTTCTATCTATATTAGTTCTTTTATACTAGTAATAACAGTCTAAATATTACTAGTAATTAGGTTACTATTCTTAGTAATATATACCCTATTCCTATAGAGGAAGTCTTAAAAATTCTAAACAATATTAACGTTACTAAGTGCCTAGGTATTAGCAGTCCATCCTATAAAATCCTCCCTAAAATACTCCTATAGTTATAAGTTGGCGTAGTATCTATTTTAGTAGAATATAATATAGTATAGAAGAAAGCTGTTAACTTATTTTACGGTATAAGTTATTATATTAAAGGCGAATTCGTCCCAATCTTTATTAATAAGTTTCGCGTACTTAGCTACCCCTAGTGGTAAGAAGTCTTTCTAGTTATTTAAAGTAGGCGTAGCTATATTTTTGGAGGGAGGGAAGTATTATTAGTATAGGGATTGTTGTTTAGTACGCGTTTATAATATATATTTGCGATTATAGGGCTTAGGACTAGTTCTAGCTTTAAATCGCGAAAACTTATAAAGCGTATTGTTCTGCGTAATAGACGCAAGAATCTATAATCTTAGAAAGGCTTAGGACTAATTCTAGCCTTTAAATCCTTAGATTTATAGAAGAGTTCTATTTAAGGTTTAGGACCAGTTCTAACCTTAAAAGACAGCTCCCTTTAGCACGAGTAGCACTAGTATAGTAGCTCGTCTCTTTTTAGTAGAATACCTAGCTGCTCTATAGTATAACAGTAAAGTTAACCACTAATTAGTATTAGTTATATAAGGTAATATTATATAGCTACGGTTTATAAATAGTATAATAATTATTATTTTTATCCCTTAAAATAAGGGAGGGCGAGGAGCTTAAGGCTCCTCGCCACGCTAGTGCCGCGGCGACATGTAACGGTAACTTGCCGTACGTAACGGCAACTTGCCATATATAACGGCAATATACCTTATATAGTAACCACTTACCTTTATTCCCAACACTTACTTATATAGAGTTTAGAGCTAATTTAATAAACGGGGCTTGGTTTCTTATTCTAAAATTAAGTAGTCCTAAAAATGGGATTATTAAAGGCTTAAACTATAGTTCCTACACCTAACGGTAAGTATAGATACTAGATACTACAGGCTATAAAGATATAAAAGGCCAAAATTAGGTTAAATTTAGGTATTACTAAATATAGATTTTTAAACTGGTGGGACCAGTTTCTAGTCCCTTATTTTTAGGTATTAAGAGATAAGGATAGCGTAGCAAGATATAATATATTATTATTTAATCAGTCTCTTTAGTCTTAGCCCTATTTTTACAAGTTTACTTAGGGGATATTTTGGCCTCTTAAAGTATTTAAATATATAAAGCCATGTTCTAGATCTTAGAGTAAGTCGAGTCCTATAATATAGAAGTGCATGCTAATAAGAAAGTAGATATAATATTCTTAAAAGAGGACAAAAATTCTCTAAATAGCGTCCTTCTAAAGCTCTAAGCGGTGGGCGAGTTACGGGTATAGTAATTAGTATTATCATATTTATTGTTATACTGCTTGCTCTTTATATATATTTGCGTCGCCGAAAACGCGCTATACGCGTTAGAAAACTCAAAATTAGTCCTAGTATAGCTTTATAGCAGGGCTAGAAGGGACAGATTATCTATAGTAGGATTAGTTTGGTAGTAAAATAAATCCGTATTAATTCTTACCTGCTATAGTATGGCTGCCCATAAATTTTAGAACGAAATTATTAAGCGCCAACTATATATCTCTCTTATACTCTACATTAGAATGCCTTATCTACTATTCCTTTATAGCAGCTAGCTTAACTACCTAGATCTGTCCTACTACTTTCTATTATTGCTCTTGTGGTCTCTACTTTATATAAATAGGGCCTAGCTAGATACTACTAACGTTAAGGTTATAGTAGGGCAGTAAACTTACCTAGTAGATTACTAAATAAATAAAGATATAAATTTCGACAAGGTTACGCTAAAGGGTGCAGGTTTAATTAAAGAGTTAAGGAGCTAAGCCGCTTAGCTAGACTGTCCTATAATAGGTAAGGAAGTATTATTTCTTCCTAAAAATCTTAATTATTTATGCCCTTTGTAGAGTATTGCAGATAGGTAAGTAGAAAGAGTTAAATTTAATATATACCTACGTAGCCTAAGAATTTTACCACCTTATAGTCTAAAGCATTAAAATATTAGGTAAAAAAATTAAAGAAACCTTCCTAAAAAAAACCTTTAGCTAAACTTCGTATAATGAAATTATACGACCCTACTACTACTCTCTAGGATAGTAATATAACAACTGGCCCTACCATTGTTATAAGAGCTAGATTATTAATATTATTAGGCTACTACACTATTACTATAGCAAAAGCTGCTCCGTTTATTTCTTATAGAACGTATATAGTCCCCCTTTCCCTAGTGGTAATATTTAGAGGTATATACACCGGTACGTTAAGCTAATTAACCTATTTAATTAGTAATTGCTTGCCTGCTTTAGTAATAAATGGTATTTGCATTAGGTCCTATATAAACTCTTATTATACTTTTCTTTTAGTGCTGTTTGTAAATGCTCTAACTACTAATTGTGCAACAGTTAGTCCTAGAAGGATAGGTAGTGGAACTTTAACTAGATAAGACCTAGGAACAATAAATGAAAGACTAAGATTATACGCCTATATATTACTAATCCTAGTGTTAAATAGAGCCGGATTGGGTACCTCGCCCTAGATATAACGGAAGAATGCATTATAGCGGGATTTAATAGTAAGTATTAATAATACCAATCTTGTAAGTAGAGGGTTGGTAACTATAAGACGTTTGGTAAGTCTAATTATGGCTCTAATACCTACTAAGGTTATAAGATGGGTAAGTTTAAAGAATCCCTAAGTCGAATTTATAGGGAAGGAGTAATTATAAGGAGAAATTAATGTAGTGTTATAGGCCTTAAGAACGTTAGTAAGGCTTTTAAGGTAGACTTCTTCTTGCTATAAGGATATTAGGTAATGTGCTAGGCTTTAAGGTAATAGTATACTTACGGCAGCGATTTTGGTAATAATTTTAATGGTATTATTATGGTATTCGCTTATGCCCTACTTTATAATATCTATTAAACTAGTATTAAAAAATAAAACCTCTAAATTTTTGAGAAAGTATACTAATTAAAGTTCTTTAATCGCACCCGCGGATATTATAGTTGGTATTATACTGTTTGGCGGACTACTACTGGCCGTATCTATAGTCTTAGAATAAAGGGGTGCCGCGGTAGTAAAGCTTTTTAGAGTAATAGAAGAAATATATAGAAGAGTATTAATGTCTATAAAGAGGTATATAGTTATAGTTTTATAGAGTGTAACTTGTAATTCTAAAATATACTAAATTTACAATATATATTGTCGGGAATGAGGCAAGTGGTCGTCACGTGTTGTTATGTGCCGCCGCGGCACTAGCGTGGGGAGGAGCCTTACGCTCCTCGCCCTCCCTCATTCTAATAAAAAAGCTTTATTAACTAACATCACTGTAACCCTACTCGAGTAGTCGTTATTGGTGAGTCACCCTGTGTGACTAACACTGATTAGTGGTTGAATACACAGTCAACTATAGAGTAGCTAGGTTTTCGAATAGAAGAGATAGTCTCGTACAGGGGTGCTATATGCGCTTATATGGAATGGATCCCGGCGATACTATGCTACCTTAGACTTGCGGAAAACTAGTAATAGAAGTGTTACTGAGTACTAGGAGATACCAAGTTGCGTCTATTACGCAGAACAACCACGTTTACGAAGATTTGGTCGAGTACTTTAGGTTAAAAGTGTCACTAAACCTAGGGTCCTAAGTCAACGTCTAAAACGCGTCAAAACAACCATCTTAATACCTTCGGTGTACCTTCGCAGACCACAGGATCACAATTACTACCTAACTACACGCCGAACAACCTTTATTTCCCTTAATTTTTATTAAAACGCGTCAAACAATCTTTAATAACAGCTATTATGGCGTTAACCTACCCAAAGAAGTATGAGGACGACATTAACCTAGAGATATGGAAAACCGCTATAATTAATCCTAAAGATGTCAATTAATAAGACTTAAACGGATTCTTATTATACCGTATGGCACACTACAAAGATAGCGAATACAACGACACTATGCTATGGTACTGTATAAAGGAGGACTTTGTTAGATGGATAAAGGAAACATGGGCTCCTATGAATAAGGATATCGTACGGGACTTCCGTAACTTCCTATGGGAGAATAGAGTGTTTGTACCTATGGATGGGGGTGCCATTAGAGATAACATTTAGGAGCAAGTTATTAACGTAAAAGAAGAGCACGAATGGACTCTATAAGAGATTAAGCACCAACTACGCACTATAAGGAAGCTTAATTCACGATGGAACCCAAGCAATACACCATTAGAGACGCTTTTACCTCCGTCTTTAACTCCCCTGTATTAACCAATTTAACCCGCAACTTCGACTACTGCCCTTTAGCAAGTATAAGATCCCCCTGCTTCGCGATTTAATAGCCTTCGGACCCCACCGACTAGACCTACGTCCCTACTGCAGCCTGCAATGCAACTCCTACCTCCTCTATCTCAATCTCAAATCGGAGGTAGTTTAAAATTGCTTATAGAACTTACGAAGCTCTATTTAGATTAGGAGAAGAAGTTTAGCGGGGAATTATATAATGTTCTTAATTTAAAACTACGTATCTTCTACGACTGTTGCTAGAAGGTAGGAATAGAGTCTAATAAATACTATAACGCCTATTCTGTTATGCTTAAGGGCTAAGCTAGTACCTTCTATTATAATTATTTAGCAGAAAAAGGATACGATTTCGACCGTATAATATATGAGTTAAGATACCACTTCGAAATAGAAGAGAATAAGCAGCAGTATATGTTAGAATAGAGAGAGACTACCTTCCTAAGGATTATTGCTATAAACCTAGGTGTCCCTCGGCTTAATTGTCTTTAAAAGCTCTTTAATTAACTTTAGACGATTTAGTATAGTTTATCCAAATTATATTAAGAGGATTTTAGCCTATGTGATTAAGTTATTAGCGCATACTAAGGCATTAAAGAATGTAACCTTGCTCTTTTTAATCCTGCAAATACTTATAAAGGAGTGTGTGCTTAATTAAGATCTTTTATTAGCACCGCTCTACGCTCTTAAAAAGTATAGCAATTTAATACCTAACTTTAACCTATTTTAATCGACCCGCCCGACTAATATAATTATAACTGGACTAATCGAATATATAGTGGCCGTAGTAGGCAATATGGTAGAGGGTATAATTAACGACTATAAGGTAAAGGTGGAGGTCCTTATAGAGGTTCATTCTGAAGTAATTGCTAGAAGAAGTGCTACGTTTATAAGAAACTAAATTGCTGGTTAACTAGGCATTCTCTTAATAAATAAAAGGAGGTATATAACAAGTTTCGCTAGAGTGTAAGAAACGTCGGAAATTATAAGGTTACTACGGCTTATTTTTAAAGCTTCCTAGTTTAATATAAAGGCGTAGAAGATCTTAAGGGTAAGGTTAATAAGGCCGAATAGCTCCTTATAGATATAGAAATTGAGGACTACTCTTCTAACCAATACTTTACTAAGTATAGTAAGGTAAATAGTATATAAATTGTCGCTGTTCTAAATAACTAATCTACACTCTACTCTATTATGAAGTCAGATATCTTTAACGAGCTAAAGGAGAGTTCTACGTTCTCCTTTGATGACAGATACTCGGCGAACGTCTTCTATGGTATTATACTAGACACTAGAGCCGCAGGAGTATCTATAGTAGGAGAACCTTAAGTTTAAGCCCTTTAGTAGCTTAATAGCTCTATCCAGATTGACTATTTAACGGCAGGCTAATATACGATTCGTTTTAGCAAGGGTACTATAATCTCTGTAAGCTTTGCAGTGCGAAGAATTGAATGAACGACTTGATTGTAAATGTAGCTCTAGAGGCTCTATATATACACGAAGAAGGTAGAAGTGATGGGGTAATAGATAGCTGAAATGGGAACGGTAATCTGCCACCAATATTAATCTGCAACCACTATATTGGGTGGCGTTAATGCTATCTTGGAGCCTTCCAAGCGGTGATCTTGTGTCTTAACGCAGTGTCGGTAGTCGGTTACACACCCCCCCAGATTTAACGGTGTAGTTAAAGCTGTAGAACATAAAATGAGGGCAGAAGCTATACCAAAATAGGAAATTTAGATATAATTTAAGAGTAGCAAAGGGTAGGGTAATTAAAATGGTATATTGCGAATATTGCGAATATCGCGGATATTGCGGATATCGCGGACATTGCGAATGGAGTTAATTGATCTAATGTCGAATATCTACTAAATTCAATTGCTTTATCTATGCCTCGTGCTTTTAACGGGGTAAGATCTTGGTAAGGCTGTTGGTAGGCATCTTGTCTATAGGGACCCATTGGACGTCAATCTTTTTGTCTTGGACTTCCTGTCTTAGCTAGTGCTGATAAACGTCGATATGTTGAAGCTTGGTGTCAAGCTTTGGTGTATTTTGTCTTAGGAGTCGTACGGTCTGCATATTGTCGCAGAGGATGGTAAAATCGCGTTCTAAATTGAAGCCTATTGCTTTAAAGAATCGTTGCCACCAGATAATTTTAACGGCAGCAGTAGATAGGGAGAGAAGCTCCGCTTCGGTAGTTAAACGAGTAACTGATCGTTATAAGGTAGCTTTCCAATTAATTGGTCCTCCAAATAGCATAAATAGGTACCCCTGAGAGCTCCGTCTAGTTTCTGTATAGTCCGCAAATGCTACATTAAATGCTCCGTAAAAGGTGACGTCTTCTCCTTTGGGGTTTTTGAAGTAGACGTGGGCTCTAAATACTTCGCCAGAGTATTTAATAGCTGTAGATTTTGTTCTAAGACAGTAAGCAATAGCTTGGTTTGCTGCGTCAAGGTGTTATTAATTTGGATTAG
>Ga0307515_10007859_pt1 | contig 20961 bp, 17 predicted proteins | sample 17_EM_MG_FD_194513 | JGI IMG/M metagenome (GOLD analysis project Ga0307515, IMG submission 194513) | Populus trichocarpa ectomycorrhiza microbial communities from riparian zone in the Pacific Northwest, United States - 17_EM | ecosystem: Host-associated > Plants > Roots > Unclassified | place...
CTTCGGCGCCGAGCTGTCGAGCACTTCGTGCAGGAGGGCGGGAGGAAGCTTCAGGCCTAGGCGGCGGGTGACCGGAAGTGCCGACGCAACGACTGAGCCGTTGGTATCGAGGAGGACGAGGTCTCTGACAGCCAGTTGCGACCTGGCCAGCAGCGACAGCGCGTTCGTCCTTTCATTCGTGCCGGTAGCGCTCGCGAGCGCGGACAACAGAACGTCGATGGAGAGAAGGAACCGATTTGTTGACGCCGCGGCGTTGTCGCCTGCCGCCGCTACCCGGGCCAAACTGCTGTTCATCGCCACCTTGAGCGACTCCTCGTCTTGCGAGGTGGCAACTGACGTCAGGAGACCGAGAAATGCCAGGGCAATCGCCCAAAGGACGACGTAGACCAATCGAGGGCCAACTGCCATGGGACTCAACGTGCCGAGGCCGTGGCCGCATTGGAGCGCGACGACCACAGCTGTTTGCATGCCGCCCCGCAGCGCATGAACCACTTCGGAAGCACGGCCTGCTCGAACAATTCGGCCTGAACCTTGAGATCGTCTGGGGCTGGAGGAACCAGCACCATCTGCCCCGGCGTTCCGTTGATGCAGGGTCCTGTCCCAACGTTGCAGTTGACGCCGTCCTTGGTTTCACGATCTGCTTCGCTCCAAACGTCGCGCTCCAGCTTGGTGAGTTCCGACTCAAGGAGCTCCCTGATGTCGGCTGGTAGGGACAGCCACGCTTCTTCATTGGCGGCAAAGAGTGACATGCCCCAAGAGATGGTGATCGGTGAGAGGTACTTCGTGACCTTGTGCAGGCCCACCGTGTTGCCTGACATCGAACCAGTTACTGCACACGAGGCGTTCCCCGAGTTGAGGTTGGCCAGCATGTCCGTGAAGGGCGTCCGAACGGGAATGGCGCCAAGCGCTTCAAAAAAGTCAGACTGCGAGGGCGTTGCAGTTCGCACACGACGGCCGTTCAGGTCCTTGAGAGACGTGAAGCGATCGCGGCAAAACAGGATCTGGGCCGGATACGCATACAGGGCCAATAGCCGTAGCCCGTAGCGCTCCTTCAGGATGCGGTCGAGCTGTGGCCGAAGCAGTTGTGTGCTGCTTCGCAGCGTCGCCATGTCGGGGTTCAGGCCTGCCAGGTCGATGGCGCCAAACTCCGGATCGGTGGACGACGAAACGCCAAGAAGAGCCGTGCCGAACGGCATGGCGCCAGCAGACATCAGCCGAAGGATGTCGTTGCCAGGAACACCTGCTTTGTCCGAAGGGACGATGTCGGCGGTGACCCGACCACCGGTGATCGCCTGCACGCGCTCTGCCCAAAACGGCACCTCGTACCGCTGGTATTGATGAACGTTGGCCAACCCACCGACGATGTGAAGGTGGATTGGCTTTGGAGACTTGCCTGAGGTGCTCGCCGCCGCGCCTTCAGCGCAGTGGCCTATGTGGCATGTGAAGAGGGCCGCCAGCAGCAGCCACCGAAGGAAAACCATTGATCTCTCTCCCTGGGTTGTGGACGCATGTACCCTCCTCTTATCGTCAGTAACTACGCGAGCATCGTGATGCAAGTGCCGTGCTCGGCGGATGTGAGGCTGAGACTTCCTCCAACTCGTTGTAGACGCTCTCGCATCCCGATCAAACCTAGCCCGCCACGGCCATCCTTCGCCTCACTCTGGCCCCGGAGGCCGATCCCGTTGTCGTGCACCACGATACGCACGTGATGTGGCGGTGGTGCAGGTTGGACGTTGACAGTGGCCGATGTTGCCTGGGCGTGTTTTACAACGTTGGTAAGCGCCTCCTGGACTGCGCGGTATAGCGCGATGGCCAATGCCCGTGGTGGCTCCGAGAGGTCAGGGCTTCCCTGGAACTCAAAGCGACAGCCCTCCGCGCTGAGATTGAGCGTTCTGACAAAGTCCGCGATCGCAAAGTTGAATCCGAGCGTATCGAGTGTCTCGGGGCGGAGTTCTCTGACGATCGTGCGAGCGCTGGCATAGAACTCTGAGGCCAGCTCACGGATTTGGCCCGCACAATGGCGCACCTCTTCCAAGCCGTCACCTGCTGCCGTCGCCTCGATTGTTTCCGCGTACAGGCGAATCGATAGGACCGTCGCATTGAGGGTGTCGTGGATTTCCAGGGCGATGCGCTCGCGCTCTCGCTCGACCATCTCCTCCGCGTTGTGTAGGAGTCGCTCTTTGGCGCGTTCGCCTTTGACAGCGTCGGCCATGGCCGCGTGGAGGTCCTGGGACTGAAGTTCCACGTTTCGTGCGGCGCGGATCCCGAGAGCGGCCTTGTCTCTTGCGAATTGCTCCAGCAGCCGCTTCAGTTCAACGAACTCATTGAAGCTACGCGCATCCCGCGTGCGCACCTTTTGATCATCCAAGCTCTGGGCGAGCGCAAGGGTCTCATCCGCCCTGGTGCGCAGGCGTCGCAAGCCAGTCCAAAGGATTGCGGCTGCCAGGATGCATGTGGCGAGAGTCGAGACCAGCTGAGTCAGCCAGTAGCGGTTCTCTCCACCCGTTGAAACGATTACACGTGCAAAGCCTGAATCGCCGGCGGATGGGTTGCCTTGCCGCGTTGCGATCGGCAGGATGAACTCGGCCCCTTTGGCAGCCGTGGCGTCGGAGTCGCCGTAGGTCAGGACAGGCGCGCGGTGTCGATCAAGGATCGCGATCAGTGCGATGTCTTGGTCCGCGTCAACGATGCTTTGGAGGATCCTGCGCGCTGTGGCCGAGTTGCGCTCGAGGGGCTCGTCGCGGAATGCGCCCGCCGCGGCTGCAGCGATCGCACGAGCGCGTCGCGTTGCCTGGTCTTGCTCCTGCTCAGAAAGCAGGTGCGTGGCCAAGGTGGTGGTGAGAAGTCCCAGCGCCACAACGCTCAGAACCGCGGTAGCTCCGATCCGCCGAAAGGGAGACTGCCAACGATTGGACAGACCTGCTGCTGCGGTGGTCATAGGCGATTCCGCTATCGCGCATGGGTGAATGGCACGGGGCTGATCAGCCCGTGCTCCACGGCCAGTAGCGTTATGTCGGCCGGCCGCTCCACCTTCAACTTTTCCAACGCCGCTTGCCGGACGTTGGAGATGGTCTTGGGTGACATCCCCATTTCCTCAGCAATCTCGTTGCTGGTCAGTCCGATGGCGATGTACCTGAAGACCTCGAGCTCGCGCTCCTCGAGAACCGCCTGTGGTGATCGGTCTCCGGAGATCTTGACCATGGCCAGGAGCTGGGCGATTTCCGGTGTCAAGTAGATGCGCTTGGCATGTGCCTGCTCGATCGCCTGAGCCAACATCTCGAGCGGTGCGGACTTCGGGACGAACGCCTGCGCCCCGGCCCGGTATGCCTCCTGGACGATTTCGACGTTGTCGAATTGGGAGTACACAACGATCCCCACGTCGGCGAAGGCGTTGCGAACTTTCCTGGCTACATCGAGGCCAGTGTTGGCAGTCTCGCGCCCAAAGCGCACATCAAGAACGACAACGTCCGGTTGGAGCCGCTGAACGGAGTCCATTACCTCGTCAGGCGCAAGGGTGCGCCCGACGATCTCCATGGCTTTCGCCTTCAGGCCATGGGTCACTGCAAGGCTGATGGCGGGATGGTCATCGGCTATGAACAGTTTGATCGGATTGGATCTCTTGCTCATGGGTTCGCTCCGTCGACGTCATCGCGCCAGATGCCCCGAATTTCAGCACGGGTTATCTGACGCGTTCTTGTTGGTGACAATTGGTTACTACAAAGTGCCATCCTATGCCTCGGTCTTTACGCCAGAAAAGTTGCCATCGACTGGCAAAAGTGTATGGTAGTCACTAGTAACTTCTTGGGGGCGATGATTGCGACGAAGCCAGGGAATTGCCGGATCTTAGGCCCCTAACTCCGCATCAATGGTGGCGGGGTCCGAAGGCCAGGCCTGTGCTGCGTGGCATTCACGTGACGCCGCCATCGGCTTGGTGGGTTCGCTTAAGAAGTCGGAAGCGGTGCCCTTCCGCGCTTACACATGACGATGGCTGTGGGGGTGAGCATATGACTTGTCGGCAAAAGAACCGATGAGCGCGTTGGAGGAGGGCCTGGGGTGGAAGAAAAGAGCGGAGTACCTAGGTGGAACAGGGGAAAGTGGGTGGAGAGTGGAGCCGATCAGCTCAGGGCCGCGGGTGCGCAGCAAGGCGGCGGGTGTACACGTCAACGGGTCACAGTGCCTGCGCCTGCTGGTCGTCGCCGCGCCCAACGACAGGCTGGCAAGACTGGGAGAACCGATTGATTTCGCGACGGACGAGATCCACGCCATCACGCGTGTCGTTTCGCGTGAGTTCGGCTACCGGGCCGTTGTTGCCTGGGTGGAGGACTCGACCGGGCGATCGACCGGCTACCGGCTCACGATGACATTGCGCGGCCAGCTGCAGCTGAGCTGCCCGATCTATCTCGTGTCGACGAAACCAACGCCGAGCGCTCGTGCCTACGCACTTCAATGCGGCGCGACGCGCCTGTTGGCCGACGATGAAGACTTGCTGGATGACCTCTCGTACTTGCTCAAGGCCGGGCGAGGGGAGGGTGCGACCAAGGCTCGAAAGAGTTTGGCCGGCGTGAGCGAGTCATGCTGTAGCGAGGAGCCTGTCGGCGCCGTCGTCCGCCGACCCTCAAAGAGGTGAGGTCGCGTCCACGTCGGATCCGTGTCAGGTGACCTCCGTGGGTCCCCGGGCTTTCAGGCCGGGGACACCGAAACCTCCCTTCTACTCCTGGGTTCAGTCCCTGACAGTCGGCGGGCGTCTCGTTAACCTGTGAGCACGCCATTTCTGCTTACTGAGGGTGCCATGACCACGGACAACAACTGAGACGCCGTCCAGATTTGCGAAGACATCCTGCGAGAGATGCAGCACGACTTCCAGGATTCCAACATCCTGCCCAGCCAGGTCGTGATGATTGACCGGTTGCTTGAACGCCGATCAAGCTTGGCCCGTGCCGCGGCCCAGATCCGCCCGAACTCGGCATGACTTGGCAGCAGGTCGGCGTCCCTTTCATCAGCGACGATGCTTGCCCACCGGCCTTCGTCGGCGGCGTACGGGAGCACTGGTGGGCCCCGAAATCCACCGCCCGCTCGCAAGCCGACCACGTTGCGTTCCTCGTCGACCCCTTCGATAGTGAGCCGCAAGTACATCGCCATGAGCGGGTCTCCTACTGGTGTCGGGACGTCAAATTCGCATTGAGCAGCTGCGCAAGGCGCCTGCCGGCGGACGCTAGGCGGCTGCGAACGATCGGGCCCGCGCGGTGCTGATAGTCCTCGCCAACCTTGCGCGAGTTCGGATAGAAGCCGGGCGTGGCCACCAGGCGGCACGACTCTTCAGCCCATTGTTTGGGATCGCCACCGGCCGCGGCCGACTTGTCGCTCGCAACGGCTTGACGCAACGCGGGCAGGCCTCCTGGCCAAGCTTCGATGAGTCCGGTGTCCCACAGGGCGTGCAGATTGGAGCCGCGCTCGAATGCCCGCAACTGGTACTTGTTGCCGCCGCGGTCGTCTTCATAGCCAGCGTGCAGGGGCTGATGAACATCGCCGACCAGATGAACCAGGTACTTCAACGCCTTCAGACGTTCGTCGTCATCCGAGGCCTCAGCGGCGAGGACATGTGCCTGACGCTCGATCGCAGCGACGACGCAGCGACCATCACTACAGTCGCGTTGACGGTCGAAACGGCACGCTGCTTCGCGCGGAATGTTTACGTAGTGCCACGCGGAGGTCGCCGGCGAGCGGTGGTCGTCAGCCCACGACGCCACTGACGCCAGCGTGGCGTCGGCCACTTCCCTGGCCAGCAGCCGCTTGATCTCGGCGCGCACCTGCGGCCGCAGCTGCTCTTCGGCTACCTCCGCTACCACACGGTGGCCAGCGTTACCCCACGCGGCTGCAGTGGGCGTGATCGCCAACATCCCCAGGCCGAGCCACCATGTATTCATCACTCGCTTGATCACAGGTCCGGCTTCTCCTGCTCGGCAGCGAACAGCTCATCTTGTTGAGCGGTGGGCGGCGGCACCAGCGCCCCGGCGCGCAAGCGCGCGAGGATCTCATCCGTCTTGACGGCGTCGGAGCGATCAAACATCTCTTCGGGCGCCGGCACCAGCAGCGCCGCGGCTTCCTCCGCCGTGCCGAATAGCCAGGTCTGCCAATCCTCTCGATGCACGTGAACAAGCGACCGCTTGTCCTGCTGATCGGCAGGCAAGGTCGGATCCGGCTTGTGAAGGCGATTGAGCAACGTATGGTTGTCGCAATTGACCGTGATCACCGTGAAATTCGGGACCACCTCTCCGGTCTTCGGATCGGTCCACTCCGACCACAGCCCTGCGATTGCCCAAGGCATGCCATCGGCGCGCTTCAGGCTCCACCAGATGTTGCGCTTCGTTTCCCAGTTAGGGTCCTGGTACCACTCCATCGGTACCAGACAACGCTGGCCCTTGGCCCACGCAGCTGCAAAGGTCGGCTTGGGACGCTTTCCTTCGGGCGGGACGATGGAGTCAAACCGACAGTTGTTGGTGTAGCGGCGCTGCTTGGTTTTGACGCCGCCTTTGACTACGACGTCCCAGCGCTCCGGCGACCCCGGTCGAATCATTCCCCACTGGCCGAGCACCGGCTGGAGCCCGTCCTTGAGTGTCCGACCGACCGGGCGCAGAAAGATGCCTTCGCCGAACGGACCCACGCCCTTGGTCTTGGGCAACGGCAGAGGCACCTGCTCGAGCAGCAAGAAGTAGTTCGTGAAAACGTTGGGTTCTGGCGTCTCGTAGTAGTTGCACATGCGAATCCCTCTTGGTTTCCCTACGGTCAATCCGTTGCAGTCGCTGCAAGGACCGAACAACCAACGTACCCCCGGCCAGGGCCCCGTGCTGGCGTAGTAGTCGACCCGCAAATTCTGGCAGTTGCCTCAAATCAGTGCGCGTCGCCGGAACCGGGTCGCACGTTGTCCACCGCAGCGGTGCACAACCCTGTGCAGAAGCCGCCACGAAGGGGCCAGAGTTGGCCGCTGACAAGGACTTGTGCTGCGGTGCAACAAGTTGAGGCACCTACAATTTTGCCGGGCTTGCCTCGGCAAGGCCCCGGCTCGTTCCTCTCGGAGCAGCTGCCCGGTCATCAACGGTCGAGCATTGCGCTCCGGCTGCTGCGCGCGCCGGGGCGGTTTTTTTAGGTCGCCGCGTGCGGCGTCACCATTCGAAGCGCTTGGCCGTCGCCGGGATTTTTGGCAGCGTGGCGAACTCCTCCAAGTGCTTTTTGCGCTCGGCGCGTGCGACCTCCTCCGGATCGCGCTTGAGACAGCTGCGTACCAGTCGATACGCATCATTGGCCGTTGCGTGAAGATCTGCCGAACCTTCGGCAGCCTCCCTGTAGGCCTTGACGTAAGCATTGACCCAGTCGAGTTGGGCTTGAAGACGCGCCTGCGCCGACGCTACATCCGCGTTGCTCATGGCTTGCATCTCCTCGATGTACAGACGCCCCATCTGGGCAGCCGCCGTGCCCGCTGCGTCGGGATCATCAAACAGGTCCGTCTCTGATGTGCGCAGCAGCGCGTCGACACCCGCGGCCGTAGGCCCGACCCGCACGCTTGCCCAGTACTGACCGTCGCCGGCTTCGCGCATCGTCACCGTCATCGGCCACCCGTTGTGCTCGACTTTGAATGGGTTCTCTCGCATTGGATGAAGTCTAAAGCCGCCCATGGAGCCGCTCACGGCACGAGCCGATCTTCACCGGCGTACCCATACGGAACGGCGGCATGTAGGTGCCAGGTCTGCATGGCTGGGTTCGGCGGCCTCACGAGATCAGCATCCGAACGCAGGGACACCGCGACAGCGCCCGGATGCTCGTGCCGATGTTGGGCATACAGCTGCCTGCCGATCACGTGGGCGTTTGCCGTCTGCGCGGGCAGCTCAGTCGCCAGGCAAAGCGCAAAAACCTCGACCCATTCCTGCTGGGGCATCACATAGAACTCGGGGTGCTGGCGGACGTCGACCTTCGAGGCGCTGTCGTAGACCCGCTGTCCGATCGCATTAAGAACGATGGCCAGCCGCAGTGGCCGGAAAGCTTCCAGCAACCTGGTCAACTCTTCGAATGCATCGACCATGTCCAAGAACACAGTGGGTTGCGCCGATTCGGGCAGCCAGAAGTAGGCGTCGTGGCCACCTCCATCTTCGTTCTCGTTCGCCACGACCCGGATGTCCTGCCACGTCAAAACGTCGCCGATGGGATCTAGCACCTGCAGGCGACAAGACCTTGGGCTTCGCTGCATCCAGCTCTGGATGTAGGCAGTGTCGAGCGCCGTGGCGCCTGCAGCAGTGCCGGTAGCATCTGGAAAAGTCGTCTTCATAGCGTTCCTTGAACGACACGCCTTCCCTTCGAGCGGTTCCCTCGCCATGTCGGCGTGATGTCTTACCGCCGGTGAGGCGGGCCCAGCTTGTCGGGAGCGTGTCACGGTGTAATACTGTACGCCCATACAGTGTTGGAGCGCAAATGACCGCCGCCCTGGAGTGGGCCGCCGCGGACGATCCGCCTGTTGATCCACCGTCGGCCCTGACCTCCCTTCCCATCGCCAACCAGTGGGCGAGAGGCCGCCGCACGCATGCCCGCATGGCCTCACTGCCGCCCGAGGTGGAGGCGGCCATTTGGCGCGGGACAGAGCTTGGCTCGCCAGTCTCGACAACGCAGCCGAGTGGCTTTGCGCAGCTTGACGCTGAACTTCCGGGGGGCGGCTGGCCTTGCCAGTCGTTGACAGAAATCCTTCAGCCGCAGCCGGCCGTCGCCGAGTGGCGACTGCTGGGCCCAGCGATGCGCGCAGTCGTCGCCAACAGCGGCCAAATCGTCCTCATCGGTCCTTCGCGCACCCCACACCTGCCTGGCCTGCGCTTTGCGGGCATCGATGAGCGCCAACTGGTGTGGATCAAGGCCGAAACCCCCGCTGAGCGATTGTGGGTCACCGAGCAGTTCGTCAAGGCCAACGCCAGCGGTTTGCTTGTCGCCTGGCTACCCCAGGCCAGGCAAGAGCAGATTCGGCGCTTGCAGGTATGCGCGCAGGGCTGCGACAGCCCCGTTTTCCTGTGCAGGCCCCTGCAAGCCGAACATGAGCCGTCAGCGGCCCCCTTGCGGGTCAAGCTGCGCTTCGGGCTGGACTGGGAGCTTCAGGTCGAAATCTTCAAGCGCAAGGGCCCAGTTAACGAGGGTGCGATCCACCTGCAGTCCGTCCCTGGAGGACTGGCGCCTTTGATCACCCCTCGCATCGCGCACCCGAGCGAGATCCTTGCAGCGCGCCGGCGCCGCGAACTCCATTCAACCAGCAGCCAGGCGAGCCGAGATGTTGTGGGCAGCACTGCTAACGATTCCAGCACAGAGCGACGAATCGCGCATTGATGCCGTCGACGCCCTCGCCACCTGGTGCCTGCAGTTCACGCCCCGGGTGTCGGTGGTGGAGCCGACGACCCCCAGTGCAGCGGTCGTCATGGAGCTGGAGGCGAGCGTGCGTCTGTTCGGTGGCAAGCGCCGCCTGGTCGAGCGGATCAAGACCGAGTCGGCCGAGCTGGGCATCGGGCAGCTGAGCTGGGCGCCGACCAGCTTGGCCGCCGTGGCGCTTGCCAGAGCTGGCCAATCCAATGGGTTTGCCAAGCCGCTGGAGCAGCTGCTCGACGAGCTGGCGCTGCAGACGTTGACGCCCGTGGCCGTGCATCAAGAAACGCTGGTGCGCATCGGATGCAAACGCTTGGGCGACGTTCGTGCGCTTCCGCGAGGCGGGATCAGCCGGCGTTTCGATGCACAGTTGCTGGCAGCGATGGACGAAGCCTACGGGCTTCGGCCGGAAGCCCATGAATGGGTCAAGTTGCCCGAGACGTTTCGGGCCCGCTTGGAGCTGATGTCGCGTGTGGACATGGCACCCGCACTGCTGTTCGGCGCTCGACGCTTGATGCTGCAGATGTGCGGTTGGCTGGCCGCACGCCATGCGGGAATCACCGCCTTCACGCTCAAGTGGGCGCACGACTCGTTTCGCCCCAAAGACGTCGGCGAAGGGGGTGAACTGACGGTGCGCACAGCCCAACCGATGCGCGACATCGAGCACCTGAGCCGGCTTCTGGCCGAGCAGCTGGCCAAGATCCGATTGGCAGCTCCGGTCGGCGAGTTGCGCCTGGAGGCCATCGACGTCCAAGCTCTCGAAGAGAAGACCTTGTCACTGATCCCCGAGCCCCGGCTCGCCGCGGAAAGCCTGGCGCTGGTGCTGGAGCGCGTCGCCGCTCGCCTGGGCCCTGAGCGCGTGCTGCGCCCGGTGGTCGCAGAAGACCACCGGCCTGAGTGGATGCAGCACTGGCAGACGGCGCCGGAGCCTCGACCGCGCAAGTTGGCCCGCACCGTCGACGTGCCTCAGCCGACCTTTGTCTTTCCCGAGCCGTTGCGCTTAGCCACTCGCGACGACAGGCCGCTGTACCAGGGCATGTTGCAGCTACTGATCGGGCCGCATCGGGTCGAGGGCGGCTGGTGGGACAGGACTGTGGAAGCCGGTGTGCAAACCGCTCGCCACGTTGCGCGTGACTACTGGGTGGCTCTCAGCGAACACGCCGGTGTGCTCTGGATTTTTCAGACTCGGCTCGCCGGCGACGAGACCGCTTGGTTCCTTCACGGATCGTTCGCCTGAGGCGAGATTGAGCGCGCCGCGACCATGGCAACGATCCCCCACTACGCAGAACTGCGCTGCGTCAGCAACTTCACCTTTCTACGAGGCTCCAGTCATCCGGAAGAGCTGGTCGGGCGAGCCAAACAACTCGGCTACTCGGCTCTTGCCATCACCGACGAGTGCACGATGGCCGGCATCGTGCGCGCTTACAGCGCCGCCAAAGAACACGAACTGAAGCTGCTCATCGGCAGCCAGTTCCAGGTGGACTGGGGCCTGGCCAGCCGAGCGGACACGACGCCCTTCGCATTGACAGTGCTGGCCTGCAACCTCAACGGCTACGGCAACCTGTGCCAGTTCATCACGAAGCTCAGGCGTGCGTCGAAGAAGGGTACCTACCACCTCGACATCTCGGGCATCAGCGGCGCCGAGCTGACGGACTGTGTGGTGCTGGTGTCGCCCCAGCGCATGTCCGAGCCGGCTCAACTGCTCAATGTTGCGCGGTGGACGCTGGAACACTTCACGGGAAGGTGCTGGATTGGCGTCGACCTGCTGCGCGTCCTCACGGACGAGATGTGGCTCTACCGGCTGCGCGAAATGGGCCGCGCCAGCGAAATTCCGCTGGTCGCCGCCGGCGACGTGCACTTCCATGTCCGATCCCGAAAGCCTCTGCAGGACGTCATGACGGCGACGCGCCTGCATAAGCCGTTGACTGAATGCGGCCTGGACCTGCAGGAGAACGCCGAGCGACACCTGCGCACGCGATTGCGCCTGGCGCAGACCTACCCGGCCGAGCTGCTCGAGGAGACCTTGAAAGTGGCGGACTGCTGCCACTTCAGCTTGGATGAGCTGCGCTACCAGTACCCCGACGAGGTAGTGCCACCTGGCCACACCCCGTCGAGCTACCTGCGCCAGATCACCTACGAGGGCGCCGGACGCCGCTGGCGTGCGGGGATGCCAGCGAAGGTGCAAACACAGATTGAACGCGAGCTGGAGTTGATTGCCGACCTTCGCTACGAGCACTACTTTCTGACGGTTGCCGACATCGTCGCGTTCGCCAGGTCGAGGCAGATCCTCTGCCAAGGCCGAGGCAGTGCAGCCAACTCAGTCGTTTGCTACTGCACCGGCGTTACGGAGGTTGACCCCGGACGCATGAACGTCTTGTTCGAGCGCTTTATTAGCCGCGAACGTAACGAGCCTCCGGACATCGACATCGACTTTGAACACGAGCGGCGCGAAGAGGTGCTGCAGTACTTGTACGAGAAGTACGGCCGCGAGCGCTGCGCGATCACCGGCGTCGTGACCACCTATCGACCCAAGAGTGCAATCCGAGACGTGGGCAAAGCGTTGGGGTTTCCGCTGGAAGTGTTGGACACGCTGGCCAAGGGGCACACGTGGTGGGACGGCCGAGGCGCGATGAAGGAGCGGATTGCTGAGATGGGCCTGTCGCCTGATGACCTGCAGGTCCAGCAACTGATGCTGCTGACCGACCAGCTGCTCGGCATGCCGCGCCAACTGAGCCAGCACACAGGCGGCATGGTGCTGACCAAGGGCGCACTCTCGCGCATGGTCCCTGTCGAGAACGCTGCGATGCAAGACCGAACGGTGATCGAGTGGGACAAGGACGACCTCGATACCCTGGGGCTGCTGAAGGTCGACTGCCTGTCGCTTGGCATGCTGTCCGCGATTCGCAAGTGCTTGGAGTTCATCAGCATGCGCAAGGGCTACCGCTTCGAGATGCAGGACATCCCCGCTGAAGACCCGGCCACCTACGACATGATCTGCAAGGCGGACACAGTCGGGGTGTTCCAGATCGAAAGTCGTGCCCAGATGAGCATGCTGCCTCGGCTGCAGCCACGGTGCTTCTATGACTTGGTCATCGAGGTGGCGCTTGTGCGGCCCGGACCGATCCAAGGCGGCTCGGTTCATCCGTTTTTGAACCGGCGGCAAGGCCGCGTCCCAGTGTCCTACCCGAGCCCAGAAATCGAGGCCATCTTGGGCCGAACGCTCGGTCTAGTGCTCTATCAAGAGCAGGCCATGAGTTTGGCAATTCATTGCGCGGGCTTCTCTGGTGGAGAAGCTGATGCCCTGCGTCGCGCCATGGCCGCGTGGAAGCGCACCGGCACTCTCGCGAAGTATGAAGCTCGCATCCTGGACGGCATGAAGGAGCGTGGATACAGCGAAGATTTTGCGCGCAATGTGTTCGAACAGATGAAGGGGTTCAGCTCCTACGGGTTCCCGGAGAGCCACGCTGCCAGCTTCGCGCTGCTTGTCTACGCAAGCAGCTGGCTCAAATGCCACCACCCAGCTGAGTTCCTGGCAGCGATCCTGAACTCACTGCCCATGGGCTTCTACTCGGCTTCACAGCTGGTTCAAGACGCGAAGCGAAACCGGGTGCATGTCGTGCCAGCGGACGTCATGTACAGCGACGAATACTGCACCCTCGAGTCCCTGCCGCATCCGCCGGCGATACGGCTGGGGCTGCGCATGATCAAGGGGCTGCGGGTGGAATCCGCACAGCGGATCGTCCATGCTCGTGCACAGCGGGCGTTCGAATCGGCCGAGGACCTGGCCAGGCGTGCAGAACTTGAGCATGCAGAGATGAAGCTGCTTGCAGCAGCCGATGCGCTGCAGAGCATCTCCGGCCACCGCCGACAGCAGGTGTGGGATGCGTCGGCTTGGCGCAAGGCGCCTCAGCTGCTGCGCGACGCCTCTTTCGACGAGGACCTGGTCGAGCTGGCCCAGGCGCCCGAAGGTGAAGAAATCCTGTTCGACTATGCGTCCACCGGCCTGACCCTTCGGCGTCACCCGCTGGCGTTGCTGAGACCTATGCTGGAAAAGCGCCGCTTGATGAGCGCCGCGCAGCTGAACGAACTGCCCGACGGCCGCCTGGTGCGCTACTGCGGAATCGTGACGCTCAGACAGCAACCGGAGACGTCCAACGGCACCATTTTTATTTCGCTTGAGGACGAGACCGGCGTCGTACAAGTGATCTGTTGGAAGAGCCTGCGTGACCTGCAGCGCAAGGAGCTCCTCCGGTCACGCTTGATGGCGGTCTATGGCAAGTGGCAGCGAGCGGGGGATGTGCGCAACCTCATCGCCGGCAAGCTGGTGGATCTGACGCCGCTGCTGGGACGGTTGGCCACAGCGACGAGCAGCCGAGATTTTCATTGAACCGGACTGACGCTGCTGGAGACCCAAGAAATCCGTTACGGGCAGCATCAACGCACCCATTCGTATGGAGCAGCACTCCATCACTACAGCGCAGACCGGTTGAGCTGGGGGCGGAACGTGCCTTGCCTGCAGTGGCGACCTTAGTCATTGAAGAGGAGTGCCCATGGTCACAGAAACCGAAGCAAGGGCGGGCTCGTATGAGGTCGTGTGTCGGCTGAACGGCCGCGAGGAACGCTTGACGGTCGCGCCGTGGGAGACGCTGCTGGACCTGCTGCGCGAAAGGCTGGGCCTCATCGGCACCAAGAAGGGCTGCGACCACGGGCAGTGTGGGGCCTGTACGGTGCTGGTCGAGGGAGAGCGGGTGTTGTCCTGCCTGACGCTCGCCGTGGCCTTGGACGGTTGCGACGTGACCACCATCGAGGGGCTGCCACGCCTGGCCGGCGATGGGTCGCTGCATCCGCTGCAGCAGGCATTCATCGACTGCGACGCGCTGCAATGCGGCTACTGCACTCCGGGTCAGATCTGCTCGGCCGCCGGCCTGATGAACGAGCCTCCGCCGACCAACGAAGACGAGGTGCGCGAACGGATGAGCGGCAATCTCTGCCGATGCGGCGCCTACCCGCAGATCGTGCGGGCGGTGTCCAGCGTTGTGCTGGCCCCTGCCGGGAGGGTGCCGCGATGAACCCATTCCACTATGCACGGCCGACGGCCATCGAACCGGCCCTGGCTGCGCTGTGGCCAGCCGGCGCGCCGGGCGACGACGCACTTCGCTGGTCGAGCGCCGAAGGCCTGCCCAAGGTGCTGGCGGGCGGCACCAACCTGCTCGACCTGATGAAAGAAGACCTGATGCGGCCGAGGGCGCTCATCGACGTGCGGGGGCTGGCGTTGCGCGAAATCGCGCCGACTGAGGAAGGTGGTCTGCGCATGGGGGCGCTTCAGAGCAATGCGCACACCGCGAATCACCCGCTGGTGCAAGAGCGCTATCCGGTCCTTCGGGCTGCGATCTTGGCGGGAGCTTCACCACAGATCCGCAACATGGCGACCAACGGCGGCAACCTGCTGCAACGCACGCGCTGCTATTACTTCTACGACGTCGGCGTGCCCTGCAACAAGCACCGGCCGGGCACCGGTTGCCCGGCACGCCACGGGGTGGCGCGGCAGCACGCCATCCTGGGCGCCAGTGAGCAATGCGTCGCCACGCATCCGTCTGACATGTGCGTGGCGCTCGCAGCACTGGAGGCGACGGTTCACGTCGAATCAGCGTCGCGCGGTCCGCGCTCGATCGCGTTCGACGCGTTCCATCGGCTGCCGGGCGACCAGCCGGAACGCGACACGACGCTGGAGGCGGACGAGCTGATCACCCACCTGACGCTGCCGCCGGCCGAGCGGTTCGCGGCCCACTCGTGCTACCTGAAGATCCGGGAGCGTGGCTCGTATGCATTCGCACTGGTGTCGGTCGCCGCGATGCTCGACCTCGACGACCAGGTGCGGGTGAGACAAGCCCGGATAGCGCTCGGGGGCGTGGCACACAAGCCATGGCGTGACGTCGACGCCGAGGCGGTCCTGGTCGGGCAGCCTGCCGATGCAGCTTCGTTCGCCGTTGCGGCGCAGGTGCTGCTGCACGATGCGAGATCCGTCGGCGGGCCCGCCTCGCCTGAGGGGTGGAACGGCAATGCGTTCAAGATCGAGCTCGCCCGCCGCGCGATCGTCCGTGCGTTGGAGATGGCGCGCGATGGCGAAGTGAGCAACACCGGCGAAGACGCGTTCCGCCGGCAGGAGGCCAAGGCATGAGCAACGCGCCCATCTCCGTTCTCCCCGCAGCTGCACCCGGCACCGGTGCGGTCCGGCTGGGCGATGCCGTCGTCCGCGTCGACGCGCTGGCGAAGGTGACGGGCCAGGCGTGCTATGCCGCCGAGCATCCCGCCGAAGGGCTGGTGCACGGCGTCGTCGTCAACAGCACCGTCGCCAAGGGCCGCATCCTGGCGATCGACGACGCCGCGGCGCGCGCGGTGCCTGGCGTGCTGGACGTCATCACCCACGCCAATCGCCCGCACATGCGCTCGTTCAGCCTGTTCTACAAAGACATGACCGCGCCCGGCGGCTCGCCGTTCAGGCCACTGCACGATGTGCAGGTTCGCTACAGCGGACAGCCGGTGGCGCTGGTAGTGGCCGAGACGCTCGAAGCGGCACGTCATGCTGCGTCGCTGGTGCGGGTGAGCTACGAGGTCGAGCCGCACGAAACGCACCTGTTGTCGCAACTGGCCCGCGCGCGCGACCCGAGTCGCCTGAAGGCCGGCTACTCGCCGCCCCCGAAAGCGCGGGGCGATGCAGACGCCGCGTTCGCGGCGGCTGGCGCGAAGGTGGAGGCCGAATTCCACAGCGGTGTCGAACACCACAACCCGCTGGAGATGCATGCGACCACGGTCATCCACGAGGCGGATGGCCGGCTGACGATCTACGACAAGACGCAAGGCTCGCAGAACTGCCGCTGGATCGTCTCGCGGGCGTTCGGCCTGTCCAAGGACCAAGTCACGGTCCACAACCCCTACGTGGGCGGCGCCTTCGGCTCGGGCCTCAGACCGCAGTACCAGCTGCTGCTGGCGGTGATGGCCGCGCTCAAGCTGAAGCGCTCGGTGAAGGTGATGCTCACACGGCAGCAGATGTTCACCTTCGGCCACCGGCCGGAGACCTGGCAGCGTGTGAAGCTCGCGGCGCATCCGGATGGGAGGCTGGCCGCCGTCATCCATGAAGCGATCGCCGAGACCTCGCGCCACGAGGACTATGTCGAGGTGGTCGTCAATTGGTCCGGCCAGCTCTACGCCTGCGACAACGTGCGGCTGGGCTACCAGCTGGTGCCGCTGGACCAGTACACGCCGATCGACATGCGGGCGCCCGGCGCGGCACACGGAGTGCATGCGTTGGAGGTGGCGATGGACGAGCTGTCCTATGTCCTCGGCATGGACCCGCTGGCGTTGCGCCTGAAGAACTACGCCGAGCGCGACGCGGCGAAGGGCCTGCCGTACTCCACCAAGGAGCTGCGCGCCTGCTATGCACAGGGCGCCGAGCGTTTCGGCTGGGGGCAGCGGCCACGCGCACCGCGCTCGATGCGGCAGGGCCGCGAATGGGTGGGGTGGGGCATGGCCACCGGCACCTGGGACGCGATGCAGATGTTCGCGAAAGTGCGCGCAGTGCTGCATGCCGATGGGCGCCTCGAACTGGCCAGCGCGGCCAGCGACATCGGCACCGGCACCTATACCGTGATGAGCCAGATCGGGGCCGCGGCGATGGGCCTGCCGATGGAGAAGGTGAGCTTCCGCCTCGGCGATTCGAACCTGCCGACCGCGCCGATCGAGGGCGGCTCCTCCCACGTCACCACCGTCGGTTCGGCCATCGAGGGCGTTTGCGAAAAGCTGCAGCGGCGCCTGTGGAAGCTCGCTCACCGCGTGGATGGCGCCGTCGCCGCCCGCCTGGCCAAGGCGCGCTTCTCACAGGTCGAGTTCAGCGACGACGCGATGCGCCTGCGCAGCGATCGGGCGTGTGCGGTCGCGTTGACCGAGCTGATGAGGGCCGGCGACGAGCCATGTCTGCAAGTGACCTACCTGTTGCTGCCCAACGTGCTCAAGCAAAAGCGCTATGTCCGCGCGACCCATTCGGCAGTCTTTTGCGAAGTGCGGGTGGATGAGGAATTCGGCACCGTGCGGGTGACGCGTGTGGTGAGCGCGGTGGCGGCGGGCCGGATCCTCAGCGCCACCACGGCGCGGAGTCAGATCATCGGCGGCGTGGTCTGGGGCATCGGCCAGGCGCTGCACGAAGAAAGCCATGTCGACCATGCGCTGGGCCGCTTCATGAACCACAACCTGGCCGAATACCATGTGGCGGCGAACGCCGACGTGCACGACATCGACGTCATCTTCGTCGAAGAAGACGACCGCATCGTCAGCCGCCTGGGCGCCAAGGGCGTCGGCGAAATCGGCATCGTCGGCGTGTCGGCGGCGATCAGCAACGCGATTTACCACGCCACCGGACGACGCCTTCACACTACACCAATGACACCGGACAAGGTCATGGCGCCGTAGGCGGGTGCCTCATTGGACATCGGCCGCGAGTTGCTCGAGCGATCAGCGCATATGCCCGTCTCCTGTCTGGATGGAGATATACCTGAGTGCGCGTCCACCGCGGTAGCGGGTTAGCCTGGTCACCGACGAGGGGTAGAGGTTTTCATTGAACCGCTCAGCCCTGCGGGGCAACGAAAAAATCGCGATGGTCATGGCAACGACGCACCCATTCGCCTGGAGCAGCAATCACATGGCTACAGTCCTCGGGAAAGAACTCAAGCGGCAAGTCACGGTTGAAGGTGCCGAGTACACCGTCGTCATCGATCCGGAAGGCTTTCGCTTGACTGGCAAAGGTAAACGAAAGCCGCAAGTCGAACTGCGATGGCGCGACCTTTTGAGCGGTGAGGCAGCGATGGCTGTGGCTCTGAACGCCTCGCTGTCCGAAACAAGACCACCAGCGAAGGCCACTGTTTCCCAGCACGGGAAGAAAGCAGCTGGAACGCGGGGGCAGTGACCAAACCTCAGAGGCGGCTGTCGACCCTCAGCTGTCGCTTGACCCTGCACCGCCACGGTCGGCAATGCAGCGATTGCGGCCCGTCGGCTGGAACCGCTGACCTCACGGTGTTGGCCACGTAGCGGTCAGAGCGACGTTCGCCGGCCTGCCGCGCCAGTGACTGGTCTGTGAGGTACTGCTGGCCCTCGCACGGCGCGAGCGGTTCAGTCCAACGGGATCTTTTGCCTACCGGACGCGGGGCGACGCCGCTCCAATGGCCACCACCTGCGCGCCGCGTCCGCCTGGCAAAAGACTCTCTGCTCTATGCAAAGCTTTCCATAGCGACCCAAGGGCGCCCATCGGAGTTTTGCTGGTGGCCGGTCCGGATTGGCGGTTAGACATTGAGCGGCCCAACTGGGGGAGGAGCATGGAGCAAGACCTGTCCGATTTTGGCTTTCCATTAGTGTTTCGGCTGCCGTCCACCGGACCGTACGCCCTTGACCAGTCACACCACTTCCGCTGTCATGCGAAGTGAGACATCATGCCTCTGCCTAAAACATTGTCTGAAGGGACGTTGTATGAGTAAGAAAGCGTGGGTCAGCTACGCATGGGCCGACAACGACGGCGGCGATGTTGACTTTCTGGCTCAGGAGCTGAAGAAGGTCGGGATCGAAGTCAAGCTTGACCGATGGAACATCAGCGCCGGAAAGCACCTCTGGGAGCAAATTGACGCTTTCATTACCCAGCCCGGTGAATCGGACGCCTGGGTTTTCTATGCCACTCAAAATAGTTTGGGCAGCCCTGCGTGCAGAGAGGAGTACTACATCGCGCTTGATCGCGCGCTGAAGGCCCGCTCAGAGGTTTTCCCGTTGATCGCCGTATTCCCTGGCAAGGTCGATCAGGGGTTACTTCCGGCCGGCATCAAGATTCGGCTGTACGTCTCGCTGGTGGACGGCGACTGGAGGGAGAGGATAGTCGCGGCAATCGAGCAACGTGCACCCTTGATTGAGGCGGGTGCGCTCGAACCGTACGAGTGCACGATTCATCCGGTCATGCAGACACCGTGGGGTGATGTGCATCCTGTTGAGATGCGTCCCAGGGCTGGGCACTGGGCACCCTGTTTCGTAGGCGTGCCAGTCCCGGAGTTCGAGAAGACGCGGCTTCTTGTTCCGCTGTACGCCTCAATTGGTCCCAAGGGGTATCCACCGAAGCCGAGCCGCAATGTCGGCGAAGTGTCCAATGCTCAGGGCACCACTTCGGACTATGCATACCGAACTTGCACCTACGATGAAGAGTGCACGCCGACGCGAAGTCTGTTCGCCTATTTCACAAGTCTTCCCACCGAGGTGATCTTTGGCGGGTCGCACGAGAAAAGCGTCTTTGCGGTGAGCCTTCAGGGTGGACAAGTTTCTGCAGCGGGCGGCAGACCATTCCCCGGGCTGGCGGCGAACGGACCGTGACCCTGAGCAACGCGACGCGCCGCTTGGGCATCGATTCCTACCGCTAGCTTCCGCTTAGCGCTGGCCCACCAAACGCCCAGGACGGCCACCTGGACGGGAGAGGGCGGCGTCACTGACAGAGCTGAGTCGACGGTAACGCGACAGCGACTCCAAAAGGGATGCCATGGGAATCCTCCCCTCAAGCGCCTTCGAATGTGACTCTATGATTTGCGAATGCGCCTGCTGCATCTCTCCGATATCCACTTCAAAGAGCCCGACTGCCTGGAGCCGTTGACGGACCCCGAGCGCCCGTACAGGACACGCTTGAAGAACGACCTGGTGGCGCTGTGCGCGGAGAAGACGGTGGACGCCATCCTGGTGAGCGGCGACATCGCCTTCAAGGGCCATCCAGCCGAGTTTGCCGTCGCCGATGCCTGGCTGAAGGATCTGGCGGCCGCGTCCGGGTGCCGCCCTGACCGGATCTATGTGGTCCCGGGCAACCACGACGTCGACCGATCAGTCTGCCGTGGGTCGATGACCATCTCGAACGCGCAGGCCGCAATCGCCAGTGCGCATCATCTGCGCAGGGAGTCCGTGCTGCGAACGCAGCTCAAGGATCCCGATTCAGGCCCCGCGCTGTTCAAGTCCTTGACCGCCTACAACGCCTTCGCATCGCCTCTGGGCTGCTTTGTCAGCCCGACCCAGCCGTACTGGTACTACAACCTGGACGATGAGCTGGGCGGCGGCGTGACCTTGCGGCTGCACGGTCTCACCTCGACGTTGATCTCCGGCCTGGAGGACCGCGACGACCAGCCGGGGCGGCTGTATCTCAGCCCGCTGCAGACGGTGCTCGATCCCGAGCCCGACGTGCTCAATCTGGTGATGTCGCACCATCCGCCGCGGTGGTTCCTTGATGAACACGCCGTCGATGACGCCGTGAACGACCGCGCGCCGCTGCAGTTCTTCGGCCATGAGCACCGCCAGCGCTGCATCCCGACCGACGGCTACATGCGCTTCAGCGCCGGCGCCGTGAATCCCGAGCGCCACGAACTCGACTGGAAGCCCGGCTACAACGTCATCGACATCGAGGTCGTCGGCGTTGGCAGGGATCGCGTGGTGCGGGTGCGCGCGCACGTGCGCCAGCTGCAGAAGAATCCAGAGCGGTTCATCGCCCTGACGACCAAACAAGGGCAGGATGTG